>Ga0207695_10000288_pt1 | contig 125085 bp, 128 predicted proteins | sample KBSC54metaG_FD_184354 | JGI IMG/M metagenome (GOLD analysis project Ga0207695, IMG submission 184354) | Corn rhizosphere microbial communities from Kellogg Biological Station, Michigan, USA - KBS C5-4 metaG (SPAdes) (version 2) | ecosystem: Host-associated > Plants > Roots > Rhizosphere >... | reverse complement strand
CCGGCGATCGGCGCCAACGTGTACGACATCCTGAACCATGACACGCTCGTGCTGACGCGCGCCGCTGTCGAGAAGCTGGAGGCGCGCTTCCATGGCTAAGAAGCAGGAGCAGGCCATCGATCTGCGTCATTATGACGTGATCCGCGGCCCGCACATCACCGAGAAGGCCACCCTGGTCTCCGAGCACAACGCCGTTGTGTTCAAGGTCGCGGGCGACGCCACGAAGCCGGCCATCAAGGCGGCCGTCGAGGCGCTGTTCGACGTGAAGGTCACCGCGGTGAACACCATCACCCAGAAGGGCAAGACCAAGCGCTGGAAGGGTGCCCCCTATCAGCGTTCGGACTTCAAGAAGGCGATCGTCACGCTGGCCGAAGGCCAGTCGATCGACGTGACGGAAGGGGTTAAGGCGTAATGGCACTCAAGCATTACAACCCGACCTCGCCGGCGCGGCGTGGCCTGATCCTGGTGGACCGCTCGGCGCTCCACAAGGGCAAGCCGGTCAAGGCGCTCACCGAGGGTCTGCGCAAGTCGGGCGGCCGCAACAACATGGGCCACGCGACCGCGCGCGGCATCGCGGGCGGCCACAAGCAGAAGTATCGAATCGTCGACTTCAAGCGCCGCAAGTGGGATCAGCCCGCGACCGTCGAGCGCCTGGAATATGACCCGAACCGTTCGGCCTTCATCGCTCTGGTGAAGTACCAGGACGGCGAGCTGGCCTATATCCTGGCGCCGCAGCGTCTCGCGCCGGGCGACTCCGTCGTCGCCGGCAAGAAGACCGACGTGAAGCCGGGCAACGCCATGGAAATCGGCCAGACCCCGGTCGGCACGATCGTCCACAATGTCGAGCTGAAGCCCGGCAAGGGTGGCCAGATCGCGCGCGCCGCCGGCACCTACGTGCAGGTGGTGGGCCGTGATCGCGGCATGGTGATCGTTCGCCTGAATTCGGGCGAGCAGCGTTTCATCCGTTCGGACTGCATGGCGACGATCGGTGCGGTGTCCAACCCGGACAACGGCAACACCAACCTGGCGAAGGCCGGTCGCAACCGCTGGCTCGGTTATCGTCCGCTCACCCGCGGCGTCGCCAAGAACCCGGTCGACCACCCGCACGGCGGTGGTGAAGGCCGGACCTCGGGCGGTCGCCATCCGGTCACGCCCTGGGGCAAGCCGACGAAGGGTGCCAAGACCCGGCACAACAAGTCGACCGACAAGATGATCATCCGTTCGCGTCACGCGAAGAAGAAGAGGTAATCGAGATGGCTCGTTCCGTCTGGAAGGGTCCGTTCGTGGACCTCAGCCTGCTCCGCAAGGCGCAGACCGCGCAGGAGAATTCCACGCGCGCGCCGATCAAGACCTGGTCGCGCCGCTCGACGATCCTGCCGGATTTCGTCGGCCTGACCTTCAGCCTGTACAATGGCCGCAAGTTCGTGCCGATCACCGTCAACGAGGACATGGTCGGTCACAAGCTGGGTGAGTTCGCGCCGACGCGCTACTTCCCCGGCCACGCGGCCGACAAGAAGGGCAAGCGCTGATGTCGAAGCCAGCATCCCCCCGCAAGGTCGGTGAGAAGGAGGCCCTTGCGGTCGCCACCTCCGTCCGTGGCAGCCCGCAGAAGCTGAACCTTGTTGCGGGCCTGATCCGCAACAAGAAGGCCGGCGACGCGCTGAATATCCTTCAGTTCTCGACCAAGGCGATGGCCGTCGATGTGCGCAAGTGCCTCGCCTCCGCGATCGCCAACGCCGAGAACAACCACAATCTCGACGTCGATGCGCTGGTCGTGCAGGAAGCGTCGGTCGGCAAGGGCCTCGTCATGAAGCGCTTCGCCACCCGCGCCCGCGGCCGTTCGGCCCGGATCGTCAAGCCGTTCTCGCGGCTGCGTATCGTCGTGCGCGAGCAGGAGGCCGAATAATGGGTCATAAGTCCAATCCGATCGGCATGCGCCTGCAGATCAACCGTACCTGGGACAGCCGCTGGTACGCCGATGGCGCCGATTACGGGAACATGCTCCTGGAGGATCTTCGCATCCGCCAGTACATCTTCAAGACGCTGCCGCAGGCCGCGATCTCGAAGGTGGTGATCGAGCGCCCGGCGAAGCTGTGCCGGATCTCGATCTACGCGGCCCGCCCCGGTGTCATCATCGGCAAGAAGGGCGCGGACATCGAGAAGCTGCGCCGCGCGCTCGGCAAGATGACGGCGGCCGACGTGTCGCTGAACATCGTCGAGATCCGCAAGCCGGAGATCGACAGCAAGCTCGTGGCCCAGTCGGTCGCCGATCAGCTGGAGCGCCGCGTGGCGTTCCGTCGCGCGATGAAGCGCGCGGTGCAGTCGGCTCTCCGCCTCGGCGCCGAGGGCATCCGCATCACCTGCGCCGGCCGTCTGGGCGGCGCGGAGATCGCGCGCACCGAGTGGTATCGCGAGGGCCGCGTGCCCCTGCATACGCTCCGCGCCAATATCGACTATGCCGAGGCCGAGGCGCACACCGCCTATGGCGTCTGCGGGATCAAGGTCTGGATCTTCAAGGGTGAGATCCTGGGCCACGATCCGCTCGCGCAGGATCGGCTGATGATGGAAGCTCAGACGTCCGGAGTTCGTCCGGCGCGCTGATAGGGTTCACCCCCTCATCACGCTGCCTGATCGACCGTCGTCACGGTGTCAGAAGGTAAGTAAGACATGCTGCAACCGAAGCGCACCAAGTTCCGCAAGGCCTTCAAGGGCCGCATCCATGGCGATGCCAAGAGCGGGACCACGCTGAACCAGGGCGCCTATGGCCTGAAGGCCATGGAGCCGGAGCGGATCACCGCTCGCCAGATCGAGGCGGCTCGCCGCGCGATCACCCGCCACATCAAGCGCCAGGGCCGCCTGCACATCCGGATCTTCCCGGACGTGCCGGTGTCGTCGAAGCCGGCCGAAGTCCGCATGGGCTCGGGCAAGGGTTCGCCGGAATTCTGGGTCGCCCGCGTGAAGCCGGGTCGTATCCTGTTCGAGCTCGAAGGTGTGGCCGGCCCGCTCGCCGCCGAGGCGTTCAGCCGCGCGGCCGAGAAGCTGCCGATCAAAGTCAAGGTCGTCGCCCGTCTCGGCGACACCAGCCATCTGGGCGCCGAGGAATAAGCCATGGCCAAGAAGACCGACATCCAGGGGTCGACCGACGACCAGCTCGCCACCCAGCTTTCCGAGCTGAAGCGCGAGCAGTTCAACCTGCGCTTCCAGGCCGCCACCGGCCAGCTCGAGAAGCCGAGCCGCGTGCGCGAGGTCCGCAAGGACATCGCCCGCATCAAGACCGCCCAGACGCAGCGTACCGCTGCGGCGAAGTCGTAAGGAGTAGCCAGCCATGCCGAAGCGCGTGCTGACCGGAACGGTGGTCTCCGACAAGACCGACAAGACCGTGGTCGTCTCCGTGGAGCGTCGTGTGAAGCACGAACTCTACGGCAAGATCATCAAGCGGTCGAAGAAGTATCACGCTCACGACGAGACGAACCAGTTCCACACGGGTGAGACGGTTCGCATCGAGGAGTGCTCGCCGATTTCGAAGCTGAAGACCTGGAAGGTGATCGACCGCATCGGTGCGGAAATCGCCATCCCGGTCCCCACCGACAACGCATAAGGGAAGGGCTGAACCATGATCCAGATGCAGTCCAACCTCGACGTCGCCGACAATTCGGGCGCCAAGCGCGTCCAGTGCATCAAGGTGCTCGGCGGCTCCAAGCGTCGGTTCGCGACGGTCGGCGACATCATCGTCGTGTCGATCAAGGAAGCCGCCCCGCGCGGCAAGGTGAAGAAGGGTGACGTGCACCGCGCCGTCATCGTTCGCACCGCGAAGGACATCCACCGTGCGGACGGCTCGACCATCCGCTTCGACGGCAATGCCGCCGTCCTCGTCAACAAGAACGAGGAGCCGATCGGCACCCGCATCTTCGGCCCGGTCGTGCGCGAGCTCCGTGCCCGGAACCACATGAAGATCATCTCGCTCGCGCCCGAGGTGCTGTGAAATGTCGGCTCTGAAGATCAAGAAGGGTGACCAGGTCGTCGTCCTGTCCGGCAAGGACAAGGGCAAGACCGGGACCGTCACCAAGGCGATGCCTGCCGAGAGCAAGGTGATCGTCGGCGGCGTGAACGTCGCGACCCGTCACCGCAAGCCGACCCAGGCGAACCCGCAGGGTGGCCTGGAGCGCATCGAGGCGCCGCTGCATGTCTCCAAGGTCGCGATCGCGACCAAGGACGGCAAGCCGACCCGCGTGCGCTTCGAGGTGCAGGACGGCAAGAAGGTCCGCGTGGCCGTGAAGACCGGGGAGAAGATCGATGGCTGAGTACAAGCCTCGGCTCCAGAAGCTGTACGAAGACACGATCGTCAAGGCGATGACCGAGAAGTTCGGGTACACCAACCCGATGCAGGTCCCCAAGATCGAGAAGATCGTGATCAACATGGGTGTCGGCGACGCCACCCAGGACAAGAAGCGGGTGGACCAGGCCGCGGCCGAGATGGAACTCATCTCGGGCCAGAAGCCGGTGATCACCAAGGCGAAGAAGTCGATCGCGCAGTTCAAGCTGCGTGAGGGCATGCCGATCGGTTGCAAGGTCACCCTGCGCCGCACGCACATGTTCGAGTTTCTCGACCGCTTCGTCACGATCGCGCTGCCGCGCGTCCGCGACTTCCGTGGCCTGAACGCCAAGTCGTTCGACGGCCGTGGCAATTACGCGACCGGCCTCAAGGAGCAGCTGATCTTCCCGGAGATCAGCTACGACAAGGTCGACCGCATCCGTGGCATGGACGTGATCGTCACGACCACCGCCAACACCGACGACGAGGCTCGCGAGCTGCTGCGCCTGTTCGGTTTCCCCTTCGAGGGCGAAGCCGATCAGAAGCAGGCGGCCTGAGCTAGGAAAGAGAACTTAAGTCATGGCGAAACTGAGTTCCGTGCTGAAGAACGAGCGCCGCCGCGCGCTCGTCAAGAAGACTGCTCCGAAGTACGCGAAGCTGAAGGCGATCGCGAACGACAAGAGCCTGGACGATGGCGAGCGTCTGATCGCGCGCCTTCGCATGGCGGAGCTTCCCCGCAACGGGAACCCGACCCGCATCCGCAACCGCTGCGAGATGACCGGTCGTCCCCGCGGCTATTACCGCAAGTTCAAGCTCGCGCGCGTCATCCTGCGGGATCTCGCGAACAAGGGGATGATCCCCGGCGTGACCAAGTCGAGCTGGTGAGGGTTTAAAGATGGCGATCAACGATCCCGTGGGCGATCTGCTCACCCGCATCCGCAACGGCCAGCGCGCCCGCAAGGATTCCGTGCTGACCCCGGCGTCCAAGCTGCGTGCGCGCGTGCTCGACGTGCTCCAGCGCGAGGGCTACATCCGTGGCTACTCCGACGAGACGCTCAACGAGCATCCGGGCATCCGCATCGAGCTGAAATATTTCGAGGGCCAGCCCGCGATCCAGCACATCGCGCGCGTCTCGAAGCCGGGTCGGCGCGTGTATAGCGGCTCCAAGGAGCTGCCGCGCGTCCGCAACGGCCTGGGCATCACCATCGTCTCGACGCCGAAGGGCGTTCTCTCCGACGCGGAAGCGCGCGAGCAGAACGTCGGCGGCGAGGTTCTCGCGGAGGTCTTCTGATGAGCCGCATTGGCAAGAAGCCGGTCATCGTGCCGGCCGGCGTCACCGCTTCGATCGGTGACGGCAAGCTCTCGATGAAGGGCCCGAAGGGCACCCTCTCGATCGATCTCGCCAACGAGGTCTCCTACGCGATCGAGGACGGCAACGTCGTCGTGCAGCCGGTGAACGACAGCAAGCGCGCGCGCTCCTTCTGGGGCATGCAGCGTACGCTGGTCGCGAACCTGGTGACGGGTGTGACGGAGGGCTTCTCGAAGACCCTGCAGATCACCGGCGTCGGCTATCGCGCCGCGGCCCAGGGCAAGACCCTGAAGCTGCAGCTCGGCTATTCGCACGACGTCAACATGGACGTGCCGGAAGGCATCACCGTGGCGACGCCGGACGCGACGACCGTGAACATCAGCGGCAACGACAAGCAGCAGGTCGGCCAGTTCGCCGCCGAGATCCGTCGTTGGCGCAAGCCGGAACCCTATAAGGGCAAGGGCATCAAGTACGCGGGCGAGTATATCTTCCGCAAGGAAGGGAAGAAGAAGTAAGATGGCCAAGCATCTCTCTGCCTTCGCCAAGCGTCGCCAGCGCGTCCGCACCCAGCTGCGCGCGCGTGCCGGTGGGCGTCCGCGTCTGTCCGTGCATCGCTCGGGCCGCCACATCTACGCGCAGATCATCGACGACGCGAACGGCCACACGGTCGCCGCTGCCTCGACGCTCGGCTCGGAGAAGACCGGTGCCGGCATCGTTGCCGCCGCCGAGGTGGGCAAGGCCGTCGCCGAGCGCGCCAAGGCCGCCGGCATCACCACCGTCGTGTTCGATCGCGGCGGCTTCCTCTTCCATGGGCGCATCAAGGCGCTCGCAGACGCCGCCCGTGAGGGTGGCCTGGAGTTCTGACGATGGCTGACGAAATCCAGACCGAGGGCCAGGCCCCCGTCGAAGCCACCGCTGCAGCGCCCGAAGGCCAGCGCGAGGCCCGTGGCCCGCGTGGCGGCCGTGGTCGCGGTGGCCCGGGTGGCAACCGTGATGGTCGTGGCCGTGACGGCCGTGGCCGTCGCGACGACCGCCGCAACAACAATGACGACGGTGGCGAGGAGCTGATCGAGAAGCTCGTCCACATCAACCGCGTCTCGAAGACCGTGAAGGGCGGCAAGCGTTTCGGTTTCGCCGCGCTGGTCGTCGTCGGTGACGGCAAGGGCCGCTCGGGCTTCGGCCACGGCAAGGCCCGCGAGGTCCCCGAGGCGATCTCCAAGGCGACCGCGGCCGCCAAGAAGGCGATGGTCCGCGTGCCGCTGAAGGAGGGCCGCACCCTCCATCACGACGGCAACGGCCATTTCGGCGCGGGCCGCGTGACCGTCCGTTCGGCTCCGGCCGGCACCGGCATCATCGCGGGTGGCCCGATGCGCGCCATCTTCGAGAGCCTGGGCGTGCACGACGTGGTGACCAAGTCGGTCGGCACGTCCAACCCCTACAACATGATCCGCGCGACCTTCGAGGCGCTCAAGGATCAGACGAGCCCGAAGTCGGTGGCCTCGCGCCGCGGCAAGAAGATCGCCGACCTGCTGGGTCGCGGTGGTTCGCAGACAGCCGAGGCGGAAGCCGCGGCGATCGTGGAGTAATCGATCATGGCGACCATCAAGGTGACGCAGACCGGATCGCCGATCCGTCGCACCGCAGACCAGCGCGCGACGCTCATCGGCCTCGGCCTCAACAAGATGCACCGCACCCGCGAGCTCGAGGATAGCCCCGAGGTCCGCGGCATGATCCGCAAGGTGCAGCACATGGTGAAGGTCGAGGGCTGACACGCCCGAGCCTTCGCAGGTGCGAGGATAGGGAAGGGCTCCGCTACCGGATGGTGGCGGGGCCCTTTTCCGTTGTAGGATTGCCGCCCGTTCGTTTCGAGCATGGCGGGGAAAGCGAGACCGGCGAGGTTCGCGCGTGGCGGGCGCCCATCCGCCTCGCCATATCTTCGCCACCTTCCCCGGCCATGCGCTCGCGGGACAGGGAGTGGATACCATGCGAGGCGACAAGCGCGTCTTCCTGACGCTCGACGGGTTGCGCGGGATCGCCGCGATCATGATCGTGCTGTTCCACTCGCCCGCGCTGATCGGCCAGCTCCGGCCGCAATCCGCCTATCTGTCGGTCGATCTGTTCTTCGCGCTCTCCGGCTGCGTGCTGGAGGCGTCCTATCGCGATCGCCTCGCCGCCGGCCTTTCGACGCGCGAGTTCATGCTGATCCGCTGCATCCGCCTGTGGCCGATGTTCGCGCTGGGCCTGCTGGTCGGCCTGGCCTTCGCGCTGCTGCGGCTGGCGCATGGCATCGGCGAGGAGACGCCCTGGAGCATCGCCACCGCCTTGCTGACCGGCCTCGCGCTGCTGCCGACGCCGGCGCTCTCCGCCAAGGGCTGGGTGGTGCCGCTCAACGCGGCGGGCTGGTCGCTGATCCTCGAACTGGCGGTGAACCTGCTCTATGCGCGCTTCTGGCGCTATCTGACCAACCGGCTGCTCTCGGGCATCGTCCTGGTCGCGGGCATCGGCCTGATGGTGATGAGCACGCGCCATGGCGGCATCGACATGGGATCGACCTGGGGGAGCATCCTCGGCGGGCTTGTGCGTGTCACCTACAGCTTCGCGCTCGGCGTACTGATCCTGCGCGCCTATGACGGCCGCGTCTGGACCGGCTGGGCGGGCGCGATCCCGCCGCTCGCCTTGATCCCGATCCTCGCCATGGCGCGGGGCGGGCTCTGGTTCGATCTCGTCTCCGCGCTGATCCTGCTGCCGCTGATCGTGTGGGCCGGTCTCCGGCTGGAGCCGGGGCCGTGGCTGGGCAAGCTGTTCCGCTGGGGCGGCCTGGTCTCCTACGCGCTCTATGCGTTGCACGGGCCGGTGCTGAAGTTCGTGCGGATGGAGATCGTCCTCCATGTCGAGCACAGCCGCATGGCGTTCCTGACCGCCGGCCTGCTCGCGATCGCGGCGCTGCTGCCGGTCTGCGCCTTGCTCGATCGCTGGTACGACGCGCCGCTCCGCCGCCGGCTCAGCGCGGCGCTGCTGCGGCCCCGTGATCGGCGCATCGCGGAGCCAGCGATGTCGCTACCCTGAACGCTGGATCCCAAAACCGTTCGCCCTGAGCTTGTCGAAGGGCTGTCCTTCCCTTCTCCCAGTCTCAAAAAGTAAGGGGAGGGCTTCGACAAGCTCAGCCCGAACGATTGGGGTGAACGAGAAGGCGGACGGGAATCGGTTGGCAAAGGCCGCGCGATCCTCTAAGGGCCGCCGCTTCCATTCACCTGCGCGACCAAAGCGAAAGCGAGTGCACATATGACCAAGCTGAACGACATCCGCGACAACGAAGGCGCCCGCCACCGCAAGATGCGGGTCGGCCGGGGCATCGGTTCGGGCAAGGGCAAGACCGCCGGCCGCGGCCAGAAGGGCCAGAAGAGCCGCGAAGGCGTCTCGATCAAGGGCTTCGAGGGTGGCCAGATGCCGCTCCACATGCGGATCCCGAAGCGCGGCTTCAACAACCCGTTCGCCAAGGATTATGCCGAGGTCAATCTGGGGCAGATCCAGAAGCTGGTCGATTCGAAGACGCTCGCCACCGACGGCGTGATCGATCATGCGGCGCTGAAGGCGGCCGGCGTGGCGCGCGGCGGCAAGGACGGCGTGCGCGTCCTCGCCAAGGGCGTGCTGAGCGCCAAGCTGTCGTTCAAGGTCGCCGGCGTTTCGGCCTCCGCCAAGGATGCCATCGAGAAGGCCGGCGGTTCGGTCGAGGTGATCGCGGTGGTTCCCGCCGCCGAGAAGGCCGCGGCCAAGAAGAACAGTGTCCGCGACGCCAAGAAGGCGGCCCGCGCCTGAGCCTTTCGGTCGATAGGCCGCTAGGGCTTAGACAAGCCGGATAAGTGCTTATATGGAGGCGGCGGGCGCAGCGATGCGACCCGCCGCTTTCGCATTCGAGGATTCTGATTTCCCATGGCATCCGCCGCCAACCAGGCCGCCGCCGGCCTCAGCCTCAGCAAGTTCGCGCAGGCCACCGATCTCAAGAAGCGGCTGTGGTTCACCATCGGCGCGCTGGTCGTGTTCCGGCTGTTGAGCTTCGTCCCGCTGCCCGGCATTGATCCGCGCGCGCTCGCCGCGCTGTTCGAGAAGACCAATGGCGGCGTGCTCGATTTCTTCAACAATTTCTCGGGCGGCGCGCTGCATCGCATGTCGATCGTGGCGATGGGCGTGATGCCCTACATCACCGCCTCGATCGTCATCCAGCTGGCCACCTCGCTGTCGCCCACTCTGGAGGCGATCAAGAAGGAAGGCGAAAGCGGCCGCAAGAAGCTCAACCAGTATACCCGCTACCTCACTGTCTTCCTGACGGCGGTGCAGGGCTATTTCATCACCGTCAGCCTCGAGCGCGCGACCGGCGTCGTGATCGATCCGGGCATCATCTTCCGCGTCTCGGCGGTGATCTCGCTGATCGGCGGCACGATGTTCCTGATGTGGCTGGGCGAGCAGATCACCGCGCGCGGCATCGGCAACGGCGTCTCGCTGATCATCATGGCCGGCATCGTCAGCCAGATCCCCAACATCCTGTCGAACCTGTTCGAGCAGGGCCGCACCGGCGCGCTCTCGCCGCTGGTGATCATCGGCGCGATCGTGGTCGCCTTCGGCCTGATCTGGGGCATCTGCTTCATGGAGCGGGCGATGCGCCGGGTGCTGATCCAGTATCCCAAGCGCCAGACCGCGCGCGGCATGATGCAGGGCGACAAGAGCTACCTGCCGCTCAAGATCAACACGTCGGGTGTGATCCCGCCGATCTTCGCCTCGTCGCTGCTGCTGATGCCGCTGACGATCGCGCAGTTCGCCGGCAACAAGGTGAACGGATCGAGCCGCTGGAACGACATCCTGCTGACCGTCACCGGCGCGCTGCAGCATGGTTCGCCGCTCTACATGGCGCTCTATGCCGCCGGCATCATCTTTTTCTGCTTCTTCTACACGGCCGTGGTGTTCAACCCGGAGGAGACGGCGGACAACCTCAAGCGCTATGGCGGCTTCATCCCCGGCATCCGTCCGGGCAAGTCGACGGCGGAATATCTGGATTACGTGCTGACCCGCATCACGGTGATCGGCGCGGCCTACCTGACCGTGATCTGCCTGGTGCCGGAAGCGGTGATCAAGGCGTTCGGCCTGCCGCAGATGCAGATCACCGGCACCAGCCTGCTGATCGTCGTCAACGTGACGATGGACACGGTCACGCAGATCCAGAGCCACCTGCTCGCGCATCAATATGGCGATCTCATCAAGAAGGCGAAGCTGAAGGGTGGCGCGCTGCGCCGCTGAGGGGCTATCGTCTCCAGGAGTGGAGGGGGACTGAATGAACATCATCCTGCTGGGGCCACCGGGCGCGGGCAAGGGGACTCAGGCTGATCGGCTGGTGAAGGAGCGCGGCATGAAGCAGCTCTCCACCGGCGACATGCTGCGCGCCGCGGTGAAGGCGGGAACGCCCACCGGCCTCAAGGCCAAGGCGGTGATGGATGCGGGGCAGCTCGTCTCGGACGAGATCGTCTCGGGCATCATCGGCGACGCGCTGGACGCGATGCCCGCCGATCAGGGCGCGATCTTCGACGGCTATCCGCGCACCCAGGCGCAGGCGGTCTCGCTCGACGGGATCCTCGACGCGCGCGGCCGCAGGCTCGATCACGTGATCGAATTGGTGGTGGACGAGGACAAGCTGGTCGCGCGCATCGGCGGCCGCTTCACCTGCGCCAATTGCGGCGCGGGCTATCACGACACGTTCAAGCAGCCCAAGGTGCCCGGCACCTGCGATGTCTGCGGGCATCACGAATTCAAGCGCCGCCCCGACGACAATGAGGCGACGGTGCGCACCCGCATGGCGGAGTATCGCGCCAAGACCCAGCCGATCCTGCCTTATTACGAGACCAAGGGGCTGGTCGCGAAGGTCGACGGCATGGCCGACATCGATCATGTCGGCGCCGCGATCGACGCGATACTGGGCGACTGAGTCTCTCCCATTTGCGGGAAAGGGCGAGGACCCGCCGCGCAGCGATGGGAAGGGCGAGGGCGTACCGTTTTCAAAAAGAAGACCCTCACCTCAACCCTCTCCCGCGAAGGCGGGAGAGGGAGTAAGGCGGCGCCATGGATATCGACGCGCTCCTCCAGCATTATTTCGGCACCGACGACCCGGACGCCATCACCGATCTCGGCTTTACGCTGGGATCGGAGCGGTTGCGCGTCGATTTCGGGACGGAGAAGGAACCCGGCCGCCGCTTCGCCTTGTGGGTGCTGATGGAGGTGCTCGGCTTCGCGCCACTGCCCGCCGAGGCCTTCCCCAAGGATGCCGGACTCAAGCGCGCGGCGGAGGATTATCTCACCGCCGCCGAGCGGATGGAGCGGGACGGGGAGGAGGACGAGGCATAGCGCCGCCTCCCTCCGTTCGTCCTGAGCGTGTCGAAGGACGTGACGCAAACGCGGCGCTCGCGGCACGCACTTCGACCTCGCTCCGTGCGAACGGGCTTCTGGGGCCCGGTCGCCGGCCTTACCCGTTCGCGATCGTCTTGTTGTCGATCACGAAACGGTAGCGCACGTCGCCCTTGAGCAGGCGCTCGTAGGCCGTCTCGATATCCTGGATGGCGATCATCTCGATATCCGAGACCACGCCCTTCTCGGCGCAGAAATCGAGCATCTCCTGCGTCTCGGCGATGCCGCCGATCAGCGAGCCGGCGAGGCTGCGCCGGCCGAAGATGAGGTTGAACACGGTCGGCGAGGGGTGGGCGTGCTCGGGCGCGCCGACCAGCACCATCGTGCCGTCCCGCTTCAGGCAGTTCAGGAAGGGATCGAGATCGTGGCTGGCGGCCACGGTGTTGACGATCAGGTCGAAGCTGCGGGCGTGCGCGGCCATCTCGTCTTCGTTCTTCGAGATGATCACCTCGTCGGCGCCGAGCGCCTTGGCGGCCTCCACCTTCGATTCGGAGGTGGTGAAGGCGACGGTATGGGCGCCGAGCGCATGGGCGAGCTTGATGCCCATGTGGCCGAGGCCGCCGATGCCGACGATGCCCACCTTCTTGCCGGGGCCGGCACCCCAATGCTTGAGTGGCGACCAGGTGGTGATGCCGGCGCAGAGCAGGGGCGCCACGGCGGCCAGCTGGTCCTCGCTGTGATTCACCTGGAGGACGAAATGCTCCTTGACGACGATCGTCTCGGAATAGCCGCCATAGGTGTTTTCGCCGGTGCCGCTATTGTCGCCATTGTAGGTGCCGGTGAAGCCGGTCTCGCAATATTGCTCGAGACCGTCGTCGCACGAGGCGCAATGGTCGCAACTGTCGACCATGCAGCCCACCGCCGCGATGTCGCCGACCTTGAACTTGCCGACATGATCGCCGACGGCGGTGACCCGGCCGACGATCTCGTGACCCGGCACGCACGGATAGATGGTGTTGCCCCATTCGCCGCGCGCCTGGTGCAGATCGGAATGGCAGACGCCGCAATACAGGATGTCGATCTGCACGTCGTGCGCGCCGACGGGGCGCCGATCGATCTCGAACGGCGCGACTTGGGAATCGGCGCTCTGCGCCGCATAGGCCTTGGTAGCCATGAGTAGGGAATTCCTCTTCGGGGAGTGAAGGGACCGCCAAGCTAACGCTGACAACGCTGGCCTTCAACCGCTCGGTACATAAATCTTTCATCCGGCTTTGGCGGGGCCTGCCGCGCTTGACAGGGGGTGAGTCGCCCTATAGGGACCGCCGATCCCAAAACCCGGTCGTCCGGCGGCGCTATTCGTGCGCGCGTCGGCTGTCCTGCGTTGAGGGGCGAAGCGCTGAGATGGGCGGCCTTGCCACGGCCCCCGTGGAGCAGGAGATAAGTTTACCATGGCACGTATCGCGGGTGTCAATATCCCGACCAACAAGCGCGTCGAAATCGCGCTGACCTACATTCACGGCATCGGCTCGACCAAGGCCAAGGAAATCACCGGCAAGCTCGGCATCGAGCCGGCCCGCCGCGTGCAGGACCTGTCGGACCAGGAGATCCTCCAGATCCGCGAGGCGATCGACGCCGGCTACAGCGTGGAGGGTGACCTCCGCCGCCAGACCGCGATGAACATCAAGCGTCTGATGGACCTGGCCTGCTATCGTGGCCTGCGCCATCGCAAGGGCCTGCCGGTCCGCGGCCAGCGCACCCACACCAACGCCCGCACCCGCAAGGGCAAGGCGAAGCCGATCGCCGGCAAGAAGAAGTAAGCATCCGGTCGAGCCCCGCGGGGCTCCCGGTCTGCACTCAGGTAGGACAGCAGAAAAATGGCTCGTGAACCGCAGCGCCTTCGCCGTCGCGAACGCAAGAACATCACCGCCGGCGTGGCCCATGTGAACGCCAGCTTCAACAACACCATGATCACCATCACCGACGCGCAGGGCAATGCCATTGCGTGGTCGTCGGCGGGCATGATGGGCTTCAAGGGTTCGCGCAAGTCGACCCCCTATGCCGCCCAGGTCGCCGCCGAGGACGCGGGCAAGAAGGCCGCCGAGCATGGCGTGCGCACCCTCGAGGTCGAGGTGAAAGGCCCGGGTTCGGGTCGTGAGTCGGCGCTTCGCGCGCTGCAGGCGGTGGGCTTCCAGATCACGTCGATCCGCGACGTCACCTCGATCCCGCACAACGGCGTTCGCCCGTCCAAGCGCCGCCGCGTCTGATTTCGTATCGGAGCGCAGGCGCTGGGCGCCCGCGCTCCCGTTTCCCGGCCGCGGGTGGACGCATCCGCTTTGGCCCAACCCTTGAGGGACAACACATGGCAGTCAACGCCAAGAACTGGCAGGAACTCAAGAAGCCCAACGGCCTGGAGAAGAAGGGCGGCGACGGCAAGCGCCGTGCGACCTTCGTCGCCGAGCCGCTCGAGCGCGGCTTCGGCCTGACGCTGGGCAACGCGCTGCGCCGCGTCCTGCTCTCGTCGCTCCAGGGCGCTGCCGTCACGTCGATCAAGATCGAGAACGTGCTGCACGAATTCTCGAGCCTGGCCGGCGTGCGCGAAGACGTCACCGATATGGTGCTCAACGTCAAGCAGATCGCGCTGCGGATGCAGGGCGAGGGCGCCAAGCGCCTGCAGCTCTCCGCCACCGGCCCCGCCGAGGTGACCGCGGGCATGATCGCCACCACCGGCGACATCGAGGTGATGAACCCCGATCTCGTGATCTGCCACCTCGACGACGGCGCGACGCTCAACATGGAGCTCACGGCCGCCGCCGGTAAGGGCTATGTCGCCGCCGCGCTGAACCGTCCGGCGGATGCGCCGATCGGCCTCATCCCGGTCGATGCGCTCTACTCGCCGGTGCGCCAGGTCGCCTACAAGGTGGAGAACACCCGCGTCGGCCAGGAGCTCGATTACGACAAGCTGACGCTGACCATCGAGACCGACGGCACCGTCACCCCGGAGGACGCGCTCGCTTATGCCGCGCGCATCCTGCAGGACCAGTTGCAGCTCTTCGTCCACTTCGACGACGGCCTGACGCTGCAGACCTCCGTGCCCCAGATGGCGGGCGTCGCGGTTCCCACCGCGGGCGCCGAGCCGGAGCAGGACGCCAACCAGCTCAACCGCTACCTCCTCAAGAAGGTGGACGAGCTGGAGCTGTCGGTGCGTTCGGCGAACTGCCTGAAGAACGACAACATCATCTACATCGGCGATCTCGTGCAGAAGACCGAGGCCGAGATGCTCCGCACGCCGAACTTCGGCCGCAAGTCGCTGAACGAGATCAAGGAAGTGCTCTCGTCCATGGGCCTGCGCCTCGGCATGGACATCCCGGGCTGGCCGCCCGAGAACATCGAGGAAATGGCCAAGAAGCTCGAGCAGGAATATTGATCCTGCATTCCCTCTCCCGCTTTCGCGGGAGAGGGAGGGGACCCGCCGCGCAGCGGTGGGGAGGGTGAGGGTCTTCTTCTTCGACGCGCGGTGTTTGCTCCAAGAAGAAGACCCTCACCCAACCTCTCCCGCGAAAGCGGGAGAGGGGTAAGACAGGGAGTAGGGCGGCCTCCCGATATGCCGCCTGGCCCGGGGTACCTCATACGGCCCCCTGACGAACGAAAGGAAATATCATGCGCCATCGCGTTGGCGGTCGTAAGCTGCAGCGGACCGCGTCCCACCGTACCGCCCTGTTCCGCAACCAGTCGGCCGCGCTGATCAAGCACGAGCAGATCCTCACCACGCTCGCCAAGGCGAAGGAGCTTCGCCCCTATGTCGAGAAGCTGGTGACGCTGGCGAAGAAGGGCGGCCTCTCCAACCGCCGCCTGGCCCATGCCCGCCTGCTCGACGACACGCAGCTGGTGAAGCTGTTCGACGTGCTGGCCGAGCGCTATGCGTCGCGCGCCGGCGGCTATACCCGCATCATCAAGGCCGGCATCCGCGCGTCGGACGCGGCGCCGATGGCGATCATCGAGTTCGTCGACCGCGACGTCTCGGCCAAAGGCCAGGATTCGGGCCCGGTGCTGAGCGACGAGGAACTGGACGAAGCGGCCTGATCGCTCGTCCCGTCGCGAAAGAGTAACGGAAGGGCCGTCCCGGATCGGGGCGGCCCTTTTGCTTTGGTCTTCCCGAGGTTTGCATGGCGCCCCGTCGTCGTTACGGGTGAGGCAGGTTGAGAGAGGATTGCCCATGAGTCCGGATGGACCCATCGCCTACCCGGAGACGGCCCGCGACGATGTGGCCGAGGAACTGGCGGGGCGCCGGATCGCCGATCCCTGGCGCTGGCTGGAAGGCGATGTCCGCACCGACGAGCGCGTGCAGGCCTGGGTCGAGCGGCAGGCCGCGTTGACCGATGCCTATCTCGACATGCTGCCCGGCCGCGTCGCGATCCGCGAGCGGCTGACGAAGCTCTGGGATTATGAGCGGGCCTCGCTGCCGCGCCGCCGGGGCGGGCGCTATTTCTTCCTGCGTAATGCCGGGCTGGAGGCGCAGCCGGTGCTCTGCGTGCGCGAGGCGCAGGATGCTCCGGCGCATGTGCTGATCGATCCCAACGGCTGGTCTGAGGATGGCGCGACGGCGCTCGGCGAATGGGAACCGTCCAAGGACGGCCGCCGGCTCGCTTATACCGTGCAGGATGGCGGCAGCGACTGGCGCATTGTCCGGGTGCTGGACGCGATCGGCGGTGACGCGCTCGCCGACGAGGTGCGCTGGGTCAAATATTCGCAGCTTGTCTGGGCGGCCAACGGCTCCGGCTTCTTCTACTCGCGCTTTCCCGAGCCGCGCGCCGGGCTGGAGCACCAGGCGCAGAATCTCGACCATGCCGTCTATTTCCACCGGCTCGGCACCGAGCAATCGGCGGATTTCCAGGTCTATGCGACACCCGATCGCCCGCGCCTGATCCACACCGCCGAAGTGAGCGAGGACGGCCACTGGCTGCTGGTCTCGTCGGCGGAGGGGACGGAAGCGCGCACCGAGCTGACGGTGATCGATCTCACCGCGCCCAAGCTCGCGCCCAAGATCCTGGTGCGCGGGCTGGAGAATGACTGGCGGCTGGCCGGCTCGAAGGGCGACATCTTCTATTTCGTCACCGATCTGGAGGCGCCGCGCCGGCGCATCGTCTCGATCGACGTGGCATCCGAGATGCGCCGCCGCCGCGAGATCGTGCCGCATGGCGAGGATCTGGTGGCGGATGCGCTGGTGGTCGGCGATCGCCTGCTCGTCTCGCTGCTCCGCAATGTCGCGAGCGAGCTGCGCATCTACAGCCTCGACGGCAAGCTGATGGACACGGTGGTGCTGCCCGGCGTCGGCGCGGTGGTCGGCATGGAAGGGCAGGGCGACAGCGCCGAGGCCTTCTTCGCCTTCACCAGCTACGACCGGCCGACCGAGATCCACCGGCTCGATGCCGGCAGTGCGGTGGCGCTCCCTTATGCGCAGCCGCAGCTCCAGTTCGACCGGGAGGCCTTCGTCGTCGAGCAGACCAGCTTCACCTCGAAGGACGGCACCGTCGTCCCGCTTTTCCTGCTGCGGCGGAAGGATGTCACCGGGCCGGCACCGACCCTGCTCTACGGCTATGGCGGGTTCGAGATCGCGCTGACGCCGGGTTTCTCCTCGGCGGCGCTGTGCTGGGCGGCGATGGGCGGCGTCTATGCGGTCGCCAACATCCGGGGCGGCGGCGAATATGGCAAGGCCTGGCATGATGCCGGGCGGCGCGCCAACAAGCAGAATGTCTTCGACGATTTCATCGCGGCGGCCGAGCATCTGAAGGCGGCCGGAATCGCCTCCTCGCTGGTCGTCCACGGCCACAGCAATGGCGGCCTGCTCGTCTCCGCGGTGACCAACCAGCGGCCGGACCTGTTCGCGGCGGCGCTGCCGGCGGTCGGCGTCCACGACATGACGCGCTTCCACCGCTTCACCGCCGGACGCTACTGGATCGACGATTATGGCGATCCGGGGAAGGAGGAGGATCTGGCGGTGCTGATGGCCTATTCGCCGATCCACAATATCCGCGACGGCGTGGACTATCCCGCGATCCTGATCGCCACCGCCGACACGGACGATCGCGTGGTGCCGGCACACAGCTTCAAATATGCCGCCGCGCTGCAGGCGGCCGACATCGGCCCGAAGCCGCATCTCATCCGCATCGAGACGCGGGCCGGCCACGGCGCCGGCAAGCCGACCGCCAAGCAGATCGAGGAGATCGCCGATCTGTGGGCCTTCGCGGCGACGTGGAGCGGGTTGGCTGTCTAGCCCTTGACCTTGGCCTTCTCCCGCTTTCGCGGGAGAAGGAGGAGACCCGTCGAAGACGGGGAGGATGAGGGACTTCTTCTTCAGGCGTTCCGTATCGGAAGAAGAAGGCCCTCACCCAACCCTTTCCCGTGAAAGCGGGAGAGGGCTAGAAGGCGTCACGCCGCGCGTTTCACCGCCCCGCTCAGCGCCAGCTGGATCTCGCGCTCGTTGGGCACGCGCTGCTCGATCACGCAGCGCAGGCGGAGCCCGTCGAAGCCGTGGACGGGCAGCGCCATCGCCTGCGCCACCATCGAATCGTCGCGCGTCTCGACATGGCGGCCGGCGGCGGCGGTGACACTGGCGATCGCCAGCACTTCGTTGAAGGCGTAGCGGCCGGTCGAGGAAATCATCCGGTTCTGGTCGTCGACGATGGTGACGACCGCGCCCGAGCTCGCCTGCTCCACCGAGTGGATCATCGCGGCGGCCTGCGCCTCCCAGTCATATTCCAGGTAGCAGACGCCGATCACGCGCCCGTCCCGGCGGATCGGCGAGACGTAGATCAGGACCTTGCGGTTGTTCGAGAAGGGATTCTCCCACACCTCGTCGGTGAACCACTCCTCATGATCCCGCGCCCCGAGCGCATTCTGATATTGGGGCTCGTTGCGCAGGTTGACGGTGCGCACCTCGGCATTGGCGTGGGCGGAGACGACGACATGGCCCTGATCGTCGGCGATGAAGGCATTGAGGAAATAGGGGGAGAAATGGAGCATGGCGCGCAGCCGCTCCATCGCGCGCGCTTCCGCGGCGGGATCGGTGCGGGCGTGCGCGGCGCCGTCGACGACGAAGGGATCGGTGGCCAGCATGCGGACGTCGATCGAGCGATCGTAGAGCGCGCGCGCCACCGTCTGGATGATCGACTGGGCGAGCTCGCCCAGGCGCGCGCCTTCCACCTCGGCGACCAGTTCGTCGGCGATGCCGGCGCCCTGGGCGAGGCGATCGAGCACCTCGGCGCGGAACTTGCCGGCCGACATGCGCGCCTGGCCCGCGAGCGCCTTCACCTCCTGCGCGACGACGGAGAAGCCGCGCCCGGCCTCGCCCGAGCGGGCGGCCTCGATCGTGGCGTTGAGCGCGAGCAGGTTGGTCCGGCCGGCGATCGCCTCCGTCTCGGCCGCATAATGCTGGACCTCTTCCCGCAGCGTCGAGAGCAGCGAGCGGATACGGCGAGGCATCGAACAATCCCCAATCAAAGCAGTCCCCGCACGGGCTTAGGCGGCAAGGGTAAACAAGCCGTTGACCATAGGGGCAGGCGTTCCTCATTCCCGTCGTCCCGGCGAAAGCAGGGGCCCATGGACAGCGGCGCGCAGGACCTTCGGCCGCACCGTATCCATGGGTCCCGCCTTTCGTCGGGACGACGAGGAGAGCGAGCGAGGCCCGGCTGGACTCGCGTGCGCGACATGCCTATCGGCTCGCCATGACCGTCGCCCCCGCAGATACCATCCTCATCGTCGATTTCGGCAGCCAGGTGACCCAGCTGATTGCCCGCCGCGTGCGGGAATCGGGGGTCTATTGCGAGATCGCGCCCTTCCAGTCCGCCGACGAGGCTTTCGACCGGCTGTCGCCCCAGGGCCTGATCTTGTCCGGCGGCCCGGCCTCGGTCACCGAGGAGCATGCGCCCCGCGCCCCGCAGCGTTTCTTCGAGGCCGGCCTGCCGATCCTCGGCATCTGCTACGGCCAGCAGACCATGTGCCAGCAGCTCGGCGGCGAAGTGGTCGTCTCGGGCGAGGGCGGCGAGTTCGGTCGGGCCTTCGTGGAGGTGAAGGGGGCTTCCGCGCTGTTCGACGGCCTGTGGAAGGAGGGCGAGCGCCACCAGGTGTGGATGAGCCACGGCGACAAGGTGACGCGCCTGCCCGACGGCTTCCACCCGATCGCGGTGTCGGAGGGCGCGCCCTTCGCCATCACCGCCGACGAGAACCGGCGCTTCTACGGCGTCCAGTTCCATCCCGAGGTGGTCCACACGCCCGACGGCGGCAAGCTGATCGCCAATTTCGTTCGCCACGTCTGCGGGCTGGGCGGCGAATGGACGATGGCCGGTTTCCGCGCCGCCAAGATCGAGGAAATCCGCAAGCAGGTCGGCTCGGCCAAGGTGATCTGCGGCCTGTCGGGCGGCGTCGACAGCTCGGTGGCGGCCGTGCTGATCCACGAGGCGATCGGCGACCAGCTCACCTGCGTCTATGTCGATCACGGCCTGATGCGCAGCGGCGAGAGCGAGCAGGTCGTCTCGCTGTTCCGCAACCACTACAACATCCCGCTCGTCCATGTGAACGCGGAGACCCTGTTCCTGAACGGCCTCGCCGGCGTCACCGACCCGGAGGCCAAGCGCAAGTTCATCGGCAAGACCTTCATCGAGGTGTTCGAGGCGGAGGCGAAGAAGATCGGCGGCGCCGAATTCCTGGCGCAGGGCACGCTCTATCCGGACGTGATCGAGAGCGTCAGTTTCTCGGGCGGCCCTTCGGTGACGATCAAGAGCCACCACAATGTCGGCGGCCTGCCCGATCGGATGAACCTCAAGCTGGTCGAGCCGCTGCGCGAATTGTTCAAGGACGAGGTGCGGCTGCTCGGCAAGGAACTGGGCCTCACCGACGCCTTCGTCGGCCGCCATCCCTTCCCGGGGCCGGGCCTCGCCATCCGCATCCCCGGCGAGGTGACCAAGGAGCGCTGCGACATCCTGCGCAAGGCCGACGCCATCTATCTGGAGGAAATCCGCAACGCCGGCCTCTACGATGCGATCTGGCAGGCCTTCGCGGTGCTGCTGCCGGTGCGGACGGTGGGCGTGATGGGCGACCACCGCACCTATGACAGCGTCTGCGGCCTGCGCGCCGTCACCTCGGTGGATGGCATGACGGCGGACGTCTATCCGTTCGACGCCGCCTTCCTCAGCCGCGTCGCGACGCGGATCGTCAACGAAGTGCAGGGCATCAACCGCGTGGTCTACGATTATACCTCGAAGCCGCCGGGGACGATCGAATGGGAGTGAGATTTCCCATGAACCGTTGAATCGATTTCGAACGATCGAAATCGATAGCGTCCGGAGAGCGAGGCCATGGACGTCGCCGTCATCGATTACCGCGCGCCGTCCGCCTTCAGGCCGATCGACACCTTCAGTTGCCGCCGGTTGTCGGGCGGCCTGGCGCTCCGGCAGGTGCTGGACTGCCTGGGCGCGCTGCGGCAGGCCGATCCTGACCACCGCTATCTCTGCACGCTCGATGACCTGAATCAATGTTGTTACACCAGCGGGCATGCGGGCCGCGACGACCGCATCGACATCGATCCGGGCGCCACCGACTTCGATGATCCGGAGTCCCTCCGCGCGTTCGAGGCGCGCAGGCTGGCCCATGTCACGGCGCGGTTGCAGAATCCGGCGCTGCGCGAAACCTGGGACAATGTGTGCGGAACGCTGGCGACCAGCGTGGACGATGTGGTGGCGCTGGTCGGAATGAATCGCGATCCGGATCGAGTTCTGGATGACGTGATCTATGTGCAACGCCTGGCAGTGCCCGACGACGATCTGCTGATCGCCGGCCTGCCCAACGGCTATTTCACCTGTGACTGGAACCTGTTCCAGAACCATGCCGTGATCCGCCGCATGGGGGAACGGCACGGCTACCGCTTTTTCGGCATCGGCGCGTCCTGGCTGGGGTTTGTGCGGGATCGCCCCGTGGGCAAAGACGGTGCCGACAGGCTGGTGGCCGATCTGGCGGATCTTTACGGCTGTGGCGGCGCGGACGCTCGGCCTGCCTGGGAGGAATTGGCCGGGATCGTGGCCGCCGGAACAATCCTGCTGCTGGGCTATACGGAGAATTTCGCCGCGTGAGGCCCGCCGGCCGAGGCGTGGTTCCACGCAGGGGGTATTGTCGAATATTGGTTTTGCATCGCTCGGCAATATGATGTTTTAGATCGTTTTCGGGCCAATTCATGGCGCGATGGAGCGAAGCGATGACGAAGCGGACCTGGAGTGTCGTGGCGCTCGCGCTGCTGGCGACGGGTGCAGTGGCGCAGGACGGGACGCCGGCCGAGCCGCCGTCCAAATTGCATCAGGGTCTCCAGACCGGCGGCCGCATCGCCGCCCAGCCGGTGCACGACGTCGATGCCAGCCGCACCAAGATCCCGCCCGTTCTGGAAGCCGCGAACGGCGATCCCTACAGCCTGATCGGTGCCCGCAATTGCGCGCAGATCGGCCGGAGCATCGCCGCGCTCACCGACGCGCTCGGCCCCGATTTCGCGAGCGGGCCGGCGAAGAAGGAAAACAAGGCGGGCAAGCTCGCGGAGGCGGGCGGCAAGTCGATCGTCAACGCGATCATCCCGTTCCGGGGGCTGGTGCGCGAAATTTCGGGCGCCGCCCCGGCGCAGCGCCGGCTCAACGATGCGGTCGATGCCGGCCTCGCCCGCCGCGGCTTCCTGCGCGGCCTGCAGAGCGCGCGCCGCTGCAAGGGCTGATCAGCGGAGCCATTGCGTCGGCACGCCGAGGATGGGGCCGGCCTTGGCCAGGGTCTTGTCGAGCGTGACGACGGTCGCGCCCTGATCCGATGCGATGGCGAGATGCAGTGCGTCGCCGCCCCTCAGTCCCAGTTCGTGCCGATCGGAGAAGCGGGCCGCCGTCCGGAAATGCCCGCCCGTCACCGGGGAGATCGCGAAGCTGCTGTCAGCCAACGCGTTGAAGCGCGCGAGGGCGGCGGCGCGCTGATCCACGGTGATCTGCCCGGTGCGCAGCTTGATCGCCATGGCGGAGGATGTTTCGGCGATGATCCAATCGCTGATCAACAGCCGGGATGGATCTTGCGATGCGAGCCAGGCTTGCGCGCGATCGGTGAACGCTTCGAGCAGAAGGGCCGCGACGATCAGGGACGTGTCGAGATACAGCATCAATAGCGATCGGAATCCCGCATCGCGCGCACGAAATCGCCCGCATTCTGATCGGAAGGGGTCATGGTCGCCGTCAGGCTTTGCAGCATTGCCAGATCGACCGGCTTGCGCGGCGAGGTGGCCGCGGTCAGCCGCGCGACCGGCTTGCCGCGCCGGGTGATCTCGATCGACTCGCCGGCCTCGACCCGGTCGATCAGCGCGCTCAGATGCGCCTTGGCGTCTGCCAGACTGACCGCGTCCATATCCTGCTCCTGACCATCTGGATGGTCATATATAATCGATGGACGCGGTCGAATCCAGTTCGGCCTAGCTGCGGATGAACGCCAGCAGATCGGCGTTGATCACGTCGGCATGGGTCGTCGCCATGCCGTGCGGATAGCCTTCGTAGACCTTGAGGGTGCCGTGCTGGAGCAGTTTGATCGAGAGCAGGGCCGAATCGGCGATCGGCACCACCTGGTCGTCATCGCCGTGCATCACCAGCACGGGCACGCCGATCGTCTTGAGATCCTCGGTGAAGTCCGTCTCGGAAAAGGCCTTCACGCACTCGTAATGGGCCTTGATGCTGCCCATCATCGCCTGGCGCCACCAATTGCGGATGACGCCCTCGCTCACGTCGGCGCCCGCACGGTTGAAGCCGTAGAAAGGGCCGGTGGGGATATCGAGGAAGAATTGGGCGCGGTTGGCGGCGGTGCCCTGGCGGAAGCCGTCGAACACCTCCATCGGCAGGCCGCCCGGATTGGCCTCGCTCTTGAGCATCACCGGCGGGACGGCACCGATCAGCACCGCCTTGGCGACGCGGCCGGGCTCGGCGCGCGCGACATAATGCGCCACTTCGCCGCCGCCGGTGGAGTGGCCGATATGGATCGCGTTCTTCAGGTCGAGCGCGGCCGCCAGCGCGATGACGTCGGCGGCGTAGGTGTCCATCTCGTTGCCGCCGTCGGTCTGGTCCGATCGGCCATGGCCGCGCCGGTCGTGCGCGACCACGCGATAGCCTTCGCCCAGGAAGAACATCATCTGGTTGTCCCAGTCGTCCGCGCTCAGCGGCCAGCCGTGGTGGAAGACGATCGGCTGGGCGTCCTTCGGCCCCCAATCCTTGTAGAAGATGGTGGTGCCGTCCTGCGTGGTGATCGTGCCCATGGCGAGTCTCCCTTGGTTCGGAGACGCAACGATATCATGGTCGCGTCGCTTGTCCTACGTTGTCAGGGGCTTGGCCAAGAAAATCCGTGCCGGCACGGCGCTTCGGCGCTAGGGGCGTGGCGGCATGGCAAGGAGAGCGTCGCGTGGGCGTCACCATCTACGGCATCAAGAATTGCGACACGATGAAGAAGGCGCGGGCCTGGCTCGATGCGCACGGCGTCGCCCATGATTTCCACGACTACAAGGCCTCCGGCGTCGATCGTCCGCGGCTCGATGCCTGGGTGGCGGAACATGGCTGGGAAACGATCCTCAACCGTGCCGGCACCACCTTCCGCAAGCTCACCGACGCCGACCGCGCCGGGATCGATGCCGAGAAGGCGATCGAGCTGATGCTGGCCCAGCCCGCCATGATCAAGCGGCCGGTGCTCGATCTGGGCGGGCACACGCTGGTGGGGTTCAAGCCCGCCCAATATGAGAAGGCCTTCGCCTGATGCCGGCGGTGCTGCCGTGGCCGGACACGCCGGTGGCGCGGATCGAGGCGCTGGCGCTGGTCGAGACGCTCAACGCCGACCTGCTCAGCCATGACAGCGCGACGCTGACGCTCGATCGCTGGTGCGCCGATCATCATATGGCCACGCCCGCGACGGTGACGGCCGAGCGGGTGCGCGGGGTGGACAAGCCGGCCTCGGCCGAGATCCGGGCCGCGCTCCAGGTCGATGCGGCGACGCCGGTGGCCTATCGCAGCGTGCGCCTGCGGTGCGGCGCGCTGGTGTTGTCGGAAGCCGACAATTGGTACGTCCCGGGCCGGCTCGCGCCAGCGATGAACCAGGCGCTGGAGAGCAGCGACATCGCCTTCGGCCGGGCGGTGCAGGCGCTGCATTTCGCGCGCCATACGCTGTCGGCGGAATTGCTCTGGTCGCCCTTGCCGGCCGGGTGGGAGATGCAGGGCCTGCCCGCCGCCGGATCGGGCGCGCTCGCCATCCCGCACCACGTGCTGGAGCATCGCGCGGTGCTGACTACGCCCGACGGCAGGCCGTTCAGCCTGGTGGTGGAGGATTATACCGAGGCGGTGCTGGCCTTTTCGCCGCCGTCCGGAAACTGAAAATCCGTTCGCGCTGAGCGTGTCGAAGCCCTGTCCTTCTTCTTTCAGGGTACGAGACGACAGAACAGCCCTTCGACACGCTCGGGGCGAAGGGTGAAGAGAAAGGGCCGGACGGGGAAGATTTGCCCCCTGCCACCCAACCCGCTAGGCCTCCGCTCATGTCCACCACCTTCACGCTCGACACGTCGACGAGCCGCGCGCATCCCACGCCCGCGCCGATGAAGCGGCTCACCGTGCCGGCCGTCACCCGGCGCAAGGGCGGCGAGCCGATCGTCATGCTGACCGCCTACACCGCGCGCATGGCGCAGCTGCTCGATCCGCATTGCGACGTGCTGCTGGTCGGCGACAGCCTGGGGCAGGTGATCTATGGCCTGCCGACCACGCTGCAGGTCACGCTCGACATGATGATTGCGCATGGCGCGGCCGTGGTGCGCGGCAGCTATCATTCCGTGGTCGTCATCGACATGCCGTTCGGCAGCTACGAGCAGAGCCCCGAACAGGCCTTCGCCTCCGCGTCGCGGATCATGGCGGAGACGGGCGCGGCCGGCGTCAAGCTGGAAGGCGGCGAGGCGATGGCGCCGACCGTGGCGTTCCTGGCGCAGCGCGGTATCCCGGTGGTCGGCCATGTCGGCCTCACCCCGCAGGCCGTGAACGCGCTCGGCGGCTATGGCGCGCGCGGCCGCAGCGCGGCCGAGGAAGCCAAGATCGTCCGCGACGCGAAGGCGATCGCGGATGCCGGCGCCTTCCTGCTGGTGATCGAGGGCGTGGTCGAGCCGATCGCGGCCGGGATCACCAAGGCGGTCGCCTGCCCGACCATCGGTATCGGCGCGTCGGTGGAATGCGACGGCCAGGTGCTGGTGATCGACGACATGCTGGGCATGTTCGAGCGCACCGCGCGCTTCGTGAAACGCTATGACGATCTGGCCACCCGCATCTCGGCCGCGGCCGAAACCTATGCGGCGGAGGTTCGCACGCGCGCTTTTCCCACCGCGCAAGAGACATACGCCCCCAAGTAGCTGTTTCGCTCGCCCCTCGACACCGCTAAGGTCCGCCGAATTTTCGGGGCAGGGCGCCCTTTGGAGACCATGATTGGCACGCACGCCGCAGAATAACGAAGCCTTCATCCGCGAGGTGGACGACGAGGTCCGTCGCGAGCAGGCCACCAAGCTGGCCCGGCGCTACGGCGTGATCGTCGCCGCGATCGTGGTGCTGGCGCTGGTCGCGTTCGGCGGCACCTTGTGGTGGCGTTCGCACCAGGCCGCCGTCGCCGGCGAGCGGGGCGATCAGTATATGGGCGCGCTGGCGGCCATCTCTTCCGGCAAGGAGGATGACGCCCGGAAACAGCTCGCCGCGATCGCCGGCACCGATGCCAAGGGCTATGCCCCGCTCGCGCGGATGCTGCAGGCCGACCTGCTGGTCCGCGAGCGCAAGGACAAGGAGGGCGCCGCGGCCTTCCTCAAGCTCTCGCAGGATGGCGCCGTGCCACAGCCGCTGCGCGACGTCGCGCTGGTGCGGGCGACCAACCTGCAGTTCGACACGCTGCCGCCGCAGCAGGTGATCGACCGGTTGAAGCCGCTCGCGCAGACCGGCAATCCCTGGTTCGGCAGCGCCGGCGAGATGGTCGGTCTCGCGTACATGAAGCTCAACCAGCCGACGCAGGCCGGCGCCACGTTCGTGGCGATGACCAAGGACAAGAGCGTGCCGGCATCGATCCGCGCGCGCGTGGCGCAACTCGCGGCGGACCTCGGCTTCGACGCCGTTCAGCCTCAGGACATGACCGCCTCCTGATGGGGACGGACGATCGGACGGGATTGATGAATCAGATGATGGGGCGGGACAGCATGAACATTCGGCGCCGGGTGCCACTGGGCGCGCCGCTGGCGGGCGCGCTGATCGCGGCGACGTTGCTCACGGGCTGCAGCATCTTCAAGGGCCATGGCGACAGAGGCCCCAAGACGGCGGTGCTCGGCGAGCGTATCCCGGTGCTGACGGTGGAGAGCAGCGCGGGCACCGATGCCTCGATCTCGGCCACGCAGGTGCTGGTGCCGCCGGCCCAGCCCAATGCGTCCTGGCCGCAGCCCGGCGGCAACGCGCAGAAGGCGATGGGCAACGTAGCGCTCGGCGCCCAGCCGAGCCGCACGTGGGACGTCAATCTCGGCAAGGCCGGCCACAGCGCGCGGCTGGCGGCGGCGCCGGTGATCGCGGACGGCCACCTCTTCGTCATGGACACGCAGGCGCGCGTCCATGCCTATGACGCGCAGTCCGGCCGGGAACTGTGGCAGACCCAGCTCAAGGCCAAGACCGGCCCCCGGCTCAAGCAGGCCGGCGTGATGGGCCTGGTCGGCATGAAGGAGACCAAGCGCTACAACCGCTCGCTGTTCGGCGGCGGCGTCAGCTATGACGGCGGCAAGCTCTATGCGACCAGCGGCCTCGGCGACGTGGTGCAGCTCGATGCGGCGACCGGCAAGACCGGCTGGCAGGTGACGCCGGGCGGCCCGCTGCGCGGCGCCCCCTCCGTCTCCAACGGCTCGATCTACGTGATGAGCGCCGACAACCAGATCTATGCGCTCGCCGAGACGGACGGCAGCACCCAGTGGACGGCCTCGGGTCCGCTCGAGACCGCGGGCGTGTTCGGCACTGGCGCGCCGGCGATCGCCCGCGCCACCGTGGTGGCGGGCTTCTCCTCGGGCGACCTCGATGCCTATCGCTACGAAAATGGCCGCGTCGTGTGGCAGGATGCGCTGACGCGGACGAGCATGTCCACCTCCGTGGGTGACGTGACCGACATCGACGCGAGCCCGGTGGCCGACGACACCCGTGTCTATGCGGTGGGCGCGGGCGGCCGCATGATCGCGCTCGACCTCACCACCGGCCAGCGGCTGTGGGAGGTGAATCTCGGCGGCATCTCGACGCCGGCGCTCGGCGGCGACTGGCTGTTCGTGGTGGCCGATGATTCGAAGCTCTATTGCATCGAGCGGACCACGGGGAAGATCCGCTGGACCACGCAGCTCCAGGGGTGGAAGAACGTCAAGAAGAAGAAGACCGTGGTCTTCTGGAACGGCCCGGTGCTGGCGGGTGGTCGCCTGGTGCTGACCAATTCGCTGGGCGAACTGGCCTATGTCTCGGTCGCCGACGGCAAGCTGCAGGATACCGAGCGCGCCGCCAAGGCACCCTTCACGCTGCCGCCGGTGGTGGCGAACAACATGATGTACCTGCTGTCCAGCGACGGCCGCCTGACGGCCTGGCGGTGATCCATTCCCTCTCCCGCCTTCGCGGGAGAGGGAGGAGACCCGCGCGAAGCGTGGGGAGGGTAAGGGGCATGACAGCGCTCGCTGCGCTCGCCCCCTCTCCCAACCCTCTCCCCTGAAGGGGAGAGGGCTATTATTTCGGCCCTCATCGGCCCTAAAGGAGCCGTATGGCCAGAGCCCCCATCGTCGCGATCGTCGGCCGACCCAATGTCGGCAAGTCGACCCTGTTCAACCGCCTCGTCGGCAAGCGCATCGCGCTGGTGGACGATCGCCCCGGCGTGACCCGGGACCGGCGCGAGGGCGATGCCGATCTGCTCGGCGTGCCTTTCCGCATCGTCGACACCGCCGGCTTCGAAAGTGACGACCCGCAGACGCTCCCCGGCCGGATGCGTCAGCAGACCGAAGCGGCCGTGGCGCAGGCCGATGCCGCGCTGTTCATGATCGACGCGCGCGCCGGCGTGACCCCGCTCGACGAGACGGTGGCGCAATGGCTGCGCGGATCCGACACGCCGATCATCCTCGTCTGCAACAAGGCGGAAGGGCGAGCGGCCGAGCCGGGCATCATGGAGAGCTTCCGCCTCGGCCTCGGCGATCCGATCGCGCTCTCGGCCGAGCATGGCGAGGGCATGGGCGACCTGTTCGAGGCCCTGCTCCCCCATATCGAGCGCGAGCAGGAGGACGAGCCCGAGGAAGACGAGGACGATCCCGACGCGATCCTGAAGCTCGCCATCGTCGGCCGTCCGAATGCCGGCAAGTCCACCCTGGTCAACCAGTTCCTCCAGGAGGAGCGGATGATCACCGGCCCCGAGGCCGGCATCACCCGCGATTCGATCGCGGTGGACTGGATGTGGCCGAGCCCCGAGGGCCGTTTCCGCGCCGTGCGCCTGATCGACACCGCCGGCCTGCGCAAGAAGGCCAAGATCGACGACAAGCTGGAGAAACTCTCCGCCTCGGATACGATGCGCGCGGTCGATTTCGCCGAGGTGGTCGTGCTGCTGCTCGACGCCACGCGCGGGCTGGAGTCGCAGGATCTGCGCATCGCCGACCATGTGCTGCAGGAAGGCCGTGCGCTCGTCATCGCGCTGAACAAATGGGATGTGGCGGAGGGCCAGTCGGCGCTGTTCAACGGCGTGAAGGCGGCGCTGGAGGAGGGCCTGTCCCAGGTGAAGGGCGTGCCGCTGATCGCCGTCTCCGCCGCCACCGGCAAGGGACTCGACCAGCTGCTCGGCGCCGCCTTCGAGACGCGCGAGGCCTGGTCGCGCCGCGTCTCCACCGGTGTGCTCAACCGCTGGTTCGAGCGGGCCGTGGAGAAGAATCCGCCGCCCGCGCCCGGCGGCAAGCGCATCAAGCTGCGCTTCATCACCCAGGCCAAGACGCGGCCGCCCGGCTTCGTGCTGTTCGGCACGCGCGTGGACGAGCTGCCGACGAGCTACCAGCGCTATCTGATCAACGGCATCCGCAAGGAGCTCGGCTTCGGCGCGGTGCCCGTGCGGCTGACGTTGCGCGCGCCCAAGAATCCGTTCGGGGACAAGAAGGACGGGTGATCCGCACTGTCTCCCCACGATCCGTTCGCACTGAGCTTGTCGCAGTGCATGCCCAAGCGCAGCGCCTGCGGCACGTCCTTCGACTTCGCTCAGGACGAACGGGTAAGGGGGAATGAGCGCGTTGCTCCTCGATCTGCGCGGATTGCGCTGTCCCTGGCCGGCGCTGCGCGTCGCCCGCGCGATCCGGGAGGCGGGCGAAGGGGCGATCATCCTCGCCGTCGCCGACGATCCCATCGCCCCGCGCGAGATCACCGCCGTCGCCGCCGAGCGCGGCTGGTCCGCCACTGCGGAAATCACGCAAATCGGCCCCGCGCTGCGGCTGTCCGCCGGCGTCCGGTAACCTTCCCTTTACCCGACACGGTGCATAGCTCCTTCGTTAGGGTTCCGGGAAAGGGGTCGCCACGTGGCTATGGGAGCCGCAGAACTGGTCGATTGGGGCGTGTTCACGCGCGTCCGCACGGAACTTGGCTCCGGCTTCGTGCGCATTCTCGGCTATTTCCGCGAGGACGGCATCAAGTCCGTCAACCAGATCGAACAGGCGATCCGCGACCGTTCGGCCGCCGCCTTGGTGCTGCCGGCGCACACGCTGAAAGGCGAATCGCGCCAGTTCGGCGCGGTGCCGCTCGCCGATCTCGCCGAGATGATCGAGACGACCGCGCGCCGCTGCGTGGAAGCCCGCGAGACCCCGGACGAACTGATCGAGAAAGTGGTCGAACTCCGCCCGCTGTTCGACGCGACGCTGCGCCTGTTCGATCGCGAGGTGAACCCGATCGTCGAGCGCCGCCCGGGGCCGGGCGGCTTCGGCCGCAAGGCGGCGGGCACCTTCGGAATGGCGCAGCGCTGAAGCGGATCGATTGCCGGATTTCGGCTTGAAAGCGCCGTTCCAAAGGATCATCTTCGGTCCAATCCCCGGGGGTGGGAGTGGTCCTATGAGGCGCTGTCCTGCTCTCGGCGTGGGTTTCCTGTTTATCCTTCTATGCGCCGGGCCGGCTTCGGCGGCCCCGCCTGATCTTCTGCGCCAGGCGGATGATCGTCTGGTCGCCGTGGGCGTTCCATCGGATGGCATAACCCTCTCCGACGACGAGGCTCCGCTGGTGCATGTCGCGGGCGACAGGATCGCGGTCGCGCCCGTCCTCGCCGCCGCGCCGCACGATCCCGTCGAGGCGCTGGCGCTGGCGGCCCTGCTCCATGGCTATTTCGATGCGCGTGCCGCGCCCCGGCCGGGGTCGAAATGGTTCGAGACCCTGGCGGCGCTGGGCGTGGCGGCCGGCGGCATGGCGCTCGATCTGGTTCCCGATGCCGACGACGAGGCCCGCAGAAGCGCGGGCCTGGGCGAGCAGGCCTACCCGAATCCGTCTCCCGCCGCCCCCAACGGCGCAGTCCGCGCCGTGGCGATGCTGACGGCGGCGGGCGGCTGCACCGCGCCGATGGTCTCGATGCTCCGCCGGCTTCGTGGGCTATCGTCCTCGGCCCGGCAGGAGGAGCGCGCCGCCAGCCTGTTCGCCAGCCGGGCGATGCGCGACCTGGGGAGCGTGGCCTATCCGCCGGACTCCTCCTGTCTGCGATAAGGCGGGGGGTCAGGCCCCCGCGGTGCTCTCCTGCTCGCCGGCCGGCTTGGAATTCAGCTGGATATAATTCGGCAGGCCCATCAGCTTGATGAGGTCGAACTGCTTTTCCAGGAAATCGACATGATCCTCCTCATTGTGGAGGATGCGGCCGAACAGGTCGCGGCTGACATAATCCTGCACGGTCTCGGAATGGGCCATACCCTCGCGCAGCGTCGGGATGGCTTCTTCCTCGAGCGCCATGTCGCCCTTGAGGATCTCCTCGACGCTCTCGCCGATGCGCAGGCGGCCGAGCAGCTGGAAATTGGGCAGGCCGCCGAGGAACAGGATGCGCTCCGCCAGCCAATCGGCATGCTTCATCTCGTCGATGGATTCGTGCCGCTCATATTCGGCCAGCTTCTGCACGCCCCAATTGTCGAGCATGCGATAGTGCAGCCAATATTGGTTGATCGCGGTCAGCTCGTTCTTGAGCGCCAGGTTCAAGAGTTCGATGACTTTCGCGTCGCCTTTCATGGCGGCCTCCTTTGACTGTCAGAAGGCCCCAATACGCTTCGGATTGCCTGAAACCCAGCGCGAACGACTCGCGCAAATCATTCTCATGTCAGGCGGCGTCGGCCTGTTCCGCGGCGATCAGCTGGCGGGCATAGGGAACGCATTGGCCGCAGCGCGGGCGGCAGCCGAGCGCGGCATAGGCCGAGAGCGGATCGCGGCAGCCAGACCGGGCGGCCTCGCGCACTTCGCGTTCACGCAGAGCATTGCAGACGCAGACGACCATTCGTGCCCCTCTCCGTGGAGTCGGTCATGATATAGGGCTATTGCAAGACAATCTCAATATCAGATTAAGCGGCCGCAGCGTCTTTTCGCAGGGGCTGGATCTCCCATCGCGCCAGCGATCGCCATGCCCATTCGAGCGGGCCGTAGCGGAAGCGGGCGAGCCACCACGGGCTCCATAGCAGCATCAGCGCCCAGGCGGCGGCGACGATCGCGTACAGCGCGATGCGCTCGATCCGCGCGAACAGGCCGAAGCCCCAGCCGTAGAAGAGCGCGGTCATCAGCAGGCTGGTGCCGAGATAGTTGCTGAACGCCATCCGCCCGGTGGCGCGCAGGCGCGGGCGATCGCGCGCGGTGAGCCAGGCCAGCGCCAGCGCCGCCTCGGCCAGCGCCAGGATCGGGCGGAAGGGCACGCCGCCCACGGTCGCGGCGGCGAAAGTGGTCAGCGTGTCGAAGCCGCCATGGATGCACAGCCAGCAGAGCGCGATCGCCGGGGGCAGGCCGATCGCGGCGCCGATCGCGGACCAGCGCAGATAGCGCTGCCGCTCCCACGCACCGGTGAGGAAGCCCGAGCGCAGCGCCGCCATGCCGATCAGCATGTAGGCAAGGGTCTCCGGCCCGTCGAAGCCGAGCAGGAAGGGGATGCCGGAGGGCATGCCGGAAAGGTTTTCCCGGGCGATGCCGCTCCACGATCCCCGCATCCGGGCGATTTCGGCGGCGACCTCCTGGGGACGGTCGATGCCGATCGCCTCCGAGACGATGTGCCACGCCTCCACCGTCGCCCGCGCCGCGCCGGGGGCGAGGGCATCGTGGCGAAGCGCGGCGAAGCTCGCCACGAACATGCCCTGCACCGCCAGCTGGGCGAGCAGCAGCAGGATCGCGACGCGGATCAGCTGGCGCGTCTCCAGCAAGAGGAAAGGCAGCGCCAGCGTGCCGACCAGCGCATAATGGAGCAGGATGTCGCCCTGCCAGATCAGGACGAGATGCGCCGTGCCGAACAGCGCCAGCGTCACCATCCGGGCGATATGGACCTTGGCGCCGTCCCGCCCCGCTGCCTCGGCGCGTTCCACCACGATCGCGGTCGACGCACCGAACAGGATCGAGAAGAGCGCGCGCATCTTCCCGTCCACCAGCACGAAGTTCGCCGCCCACACGGCAAGATCGGCCGGCGCGGTGCCACCGCCCGCCAATGGATTGAAATAGGCGCCGGAGGGCAGAGCGAAGCCGGCGATGTTCATCAGCAGGATGCCCATCACGGCGAGGCCTCTCAGCCCGTCGATGCTGCCGTGGCGCGTGTTCACCGCTCCCGCCTGTCGGCTGGCGGGGCCGGCGTCAAGCGGGCGGGGAACAGGATGGCGGGCGAACGGTTGATTCGCGGAGCATTCTCGCGCCGCAAGGAGCATTCCATGGCGACCGTCACCGATACGTCCAAGGCCAATGGCACCAAGGCGCCCACCCGCGCCCGCAAGCCGTCCGTCAAATCCGCCGCCAAGGCGACGGCCCCCGTCGCGAAGCCGGCGCCCAAGCGCGCGGCGCGCAAGGCCCCGGTGCCGAAGAGCGCCGTGCAGAAGGTGACGGCCCGGGTCGTCGCGGCCGAGAAGGGCGCGGTCCATGCGGCGAGCGACGCGGCCCATTCGATCAAGGCCGCGGCGGAACATGCCCTGGAGGCGACGCACGTGCCGCAGGCCGCGAAGAGCGTGGCGGCGAAGGTCCGCGCCGCGCCGGCCCGGCTGCGCGAGGCGGTGACGCCCGCGAAGAAGCCGGCGGCGCGCAAGGCGGCAGCCGCCCCCCGCCAGCGCTCGACCGGCGTCGGCACCGGCACGATGCTGGGCGTCGCGGCGGCAGGGCTGGCGGTGGGCATCGCCGCCAATCTCGGGCGCAAGGCGGCGGTGCAGGCGCCCAGCGTGATGGCGGGCGACTGGCTGGAGGCGCTGAAGGCCGAGCACAAGGCGGCGCTGGCGATCGTCGACAAGCTCGCCAAGTCGACCCCTGAGCAGCCCGCCAAGCGCACTTTGCTGCTGACCCAGCTCAAGCACGCGCTCGGCAAGCACGCCTTCACCGAGGAGAATGTGATCTACCCGGCGCTGCGGGAATGGGGCGACAAGGCCGATGCCGACGCGCTCAACCATGAGCAGGGCTATCACAAGCAATATCTCTACGAGCTCGACAATCTCGACAAGGCGTCGGCGGAGTTCGCCCAGAAGGTCGCCGATTTCCGCGCCGACCTGAATGCCCATATCCGCGAGGAGGAGGACAAGATCTTCCCCAAGATCCATGCCGGCCTGGACGCGGACAAGAACAAGGCGCTGACGGCGGCGGCGAACCGCGAGGGTTTCAAGCTCGCGTGACGCCCGATCCTCCCCGGGCATGCCCGGGGAGGACGTGGAAGATTTGCGGGACATGCCGCCGGGCGATCAGCGCGATCGGCAGGCCGACCAGCAGGCAGTGCGAGAAGAGCTGTTCGGAAATGCCCCTGAGCGTGTGCGGCGTGGGCATGTCCGGCCAGCGGAGCGGGCGCACCACCCAGTACATGATACCCCACAGCAGAAGGCCGTAGAGCAGACCGGTGGCGACCGGCCGGTGGGTGAGGGCCGGCAGGCGCCGCGCCGCGATCATGAAGGCGGCGACCATGCAGGCCATGATGCCGTAATGGACCAGCAGGCCGACGATCGCCCAGCCGGCGCTCGGCGTCGGCGCACCGCCGAACGGCCCGCTCGCGACGAAGACGAGCACGGCGAGCGGCGTCGTTCCCGCCAGCCCGGCGAAGACGAAGGCCGACAGGATATCGAGCGTGCCGGCGACGAATGTCGCGACGGCGATCGGCTTGAGCATGATAGTGCCTCCCTGTTTTTGGGAAAGAGAAGGACGGGGATGGGGGAGGTGCAAGCCGGCTTCGATGAGCGGGCGGGAGGTTTCGATCAGCGACCTGCCCTCCCTGAAAAGCGCTCGTATCGTCTGTCTTGTGCTCCGGCGAAGGCCGGATCGTTGGGAAGCGGGCGCCGGGTAGAGACCGACACAGGTGTCTGCGACAGATGCAAACGCCCTGAAAGGATGGCGGGTATCGGTTCCCCCGACGGCGGGCGTTACCGTGATCGGAGAGTAACCCACCCCAACCCTTCCTTTCACGGAGGGGCTTATCGTCGCGCTCCACCGTCATCCGAGCGAAAGCTGGGATATCAGGGTATGGAAGCGTAACGCCCGCCGCCCGAGACCCCAGCTTTCGCTGAGGTGACGAACGGGCCGGGCGAAGGGGCTCAGGCTAGGGCGGCGTCCGCGCCCATCAGCGTCGGGAAGAAGCCCTCGTGCGCGCGGCGAAGGTCGGCGAGAGCCAGATTCCTGCCAGCAACCTGGATGCGATCCCCATCGACGCTCGCGATGGTTCGATAATCAACGCCAGCCTTCACAAGCGCTGCTTCGACCTCATCCGCGTTAGCGCCGGAGGCTGCTACAAGATAGCGGCCCTGATCTTCGCCAAACAATTGCGCTACGCTCGCCACGTCCGACGCGACAACTACGCCACGATTGCCAGCCAGTGCCATCTCAGCGAGTGCGGTCAGAACACCGCCGTCCGAAACGTCGTGAACGGCGTTGATCGTGTGGTCAGAGATGAGTTGGCGAACCAATTCGCCAATCTTGCGCTCGGCTGCGAGATCAACCGTCGGAGCAGGGCCAGCCTCTTCGCCAGCAATTTCGCGAAGCCAAAGCGATTGGCCAAGGTGGCCCGTATCACCGCCGATAAGCCAGACAATGTCGCCGCCGTGCTTGAACGCCACCGTCGCCGACTTCGACCAGTCTGCCAGCAACCCGATCCCGCCGATCGCCGGGGTCGGCAGGATGGCGCTCCCGCCGCCCGTCGCCTTGCTCTCATTGTAGAGGCTGACGTTGCCGCTCACGATCGGGAAATCCAACGCGCGGCAGGCGTCGCCCATGCCGTCGAGGCAGCCGGTGAGCTGCGCCATGATCTCGGGGCGCTGCGGGTTGGCGAAGTTGAGGCAATTGGTCACCGCCAGCGGCGTGGCGCCCACCGCCGAGAGGTTGCGGTAGCATTCGGCGATCGCCTGCTTGCCGCCCTCATAGGGGTCCGCATAGCAATAACGCGGCGTGCAGTCGGTGGAGATCGCGATACCCTTGTCGGTGCCGTGGACGCGCACCACCGCCGCGTCGCCGCCGGGGCGCTGCACGGTGTCGGCGCCGACCATGTGGTCATACTGCTCCCAGATCCAGCGGCGCGAGGCGAGATCGGGCGAGGCCATCAGCGTGAGCAGGTCGGCGGCGATGTCGGTGCTCTCGGGGAGGTCGCCCAGCGGCTTCACCCCGGCCCACGCCCGATATTCCTCCTTCGAGGCGGCGGGGCGATCGTAGAGCGGCGCCTCGTCGGCGAGCGGGGCGAGCGGAATGTCGGCGACCGTCTCGCCATTCCACGTCAGCACCATGTGGCCGGTGTCGGTGACATGGCCGATCACCGCGAAATCCAGCTCCCACTTGCGGAAGATGGCTTCGGCGAAATCCTCGCGGCCGGGCTTGAGCACCATGAGCATCCGCTCCTGGCTCTCGCTCAGCATCATCTCATAAGGGGTCATGCCCGTTTCGCGCTGCGGCACCTTGTTCATGTCGAGCGCGATGCCGACGCCGCCCTTGCTCGCCATCTCGACCGAAGAGGAGGTGAGGCCGGCCGCGCCCATGTCCTGGATGGCGACGATCGCGTCGGAGGCCATCAGCTCCAGGCAGGCCTCGATCAGCAATTTCTCGGTGAAGGGATCGCCCACCTGCACGGTCGGGCGCTTCTCCTCGCTCTTCTCGTCGAAGTCGGCGCTGGCCATGGTCGCGCCGTGGATGCCGTCGCGGCCGGTCTTGGAGCCGACATAGACGATCGGATTGCCGATGCCGGAGGCGGCCGAATAGAAGATCTTGTCGGTATCGGCGATGCCCACCGTCATCGCGTTGACGAGGATGTTGCCGTCATAGGCCTTGTGGAAATTGACCTCGCCGCCGACGGTCGGCACGCCGACGCAATTGCCGTAGCCGCCGATGCCGTGGACCACGCCCGCGATCAGGTGGCGCATCTTGGGATGGTCCGGCCGGCCGAAGCGCAGCGCGTTCATGTTGGCGATCGGCCGCGCGCCCATGGTGAACACGTCGCGCAGAATACCGCCGACGCCGGTCGCGGCGCCCTGATAGGGCTCGATGTAGCTCGGATGGTTGTGGCTCTCCATCTTGAAGATGGCGGCCTGTCCATCGCCGATGTCGACCACGCCGGCATTCTCGCCGGGGCCGCAGATCACCTGCGGGCCGGTGGTGGGCAGCTTCTTGAGGTGGATGCGGCTGGATTTGTAGGAGCAATGCTCGCTCCACATCACCGAGAAGATGCCGAGCTCGGTGAGGTTGGGCTCCCGCCCGAGCGCGTGCAGGACGCGCTGATATTCTTCCTCGGAGAGCCCGTGCTGGGCGACGATCTCGGCGGTGATCTGGCTCATGCGCGCCCCCTAGCGCGGCGGGCCAGGGAAGGGAAGGAGCTTGCGCCATCGGCCTTCTTCGCCTTGGCGGGGAGCTGCGCAGGGCGTGGGGAGGATGAGGGCTTTCTTCTGGGACTCGCGCGCGAACGGGACATGCTCCCGATTTGCAGCGCCTGATTCCACGGCCTGACAATCTGGTGCTCGAGCAGAAGAAAGAAGAACACCCTCACCCGACCCTCTCCCGCGAAGGCGGGAAAGGGCTTGACCAAGAAAAAAGCCGGCGGGTCGCCCCGCCGGCCTGATGATTCTCGCAATCGCGGGCGTTTACTGGTCGTCGCAGCTCTGTGCGGCCTTGCCCGGCTCGGTGATCTTCACGGTCGAATCGGTCGCCTTGCCGTCGACGACATAGTCGCTGCCAGTCATCGGCTGGCCGGCGGCCGGCGCCTTCAGCGTGATCGGCAGGCCTTCCTTCTGGTGGATGGCGGCGGACGCATTGTCGCCGTAGAAATCCACCGTCACCACCGAATTGTCGGCGCAGCGGAACGTCTTGGTCGCGAGGATCGACGGCGGCAGCGTGACGGGCGCGGCATTCGCCACGGCGGTCTTCATGTCGTCGGAATCGTCTTGGGCCTGGATGACGGTCGGCTTGGAATTGCAAGCCGCAAGCGCGAGGAAGGGAAGAAGGGCGAGGGCCGTAACGGCGCGGGTGCGGGAGGGGGTTCGCATAGCGGCTTCGCTGATTGCGCAGGGGAAAGGTTAACGTCAAGACCGATATGCGGCGTTGCGGCATTTTTAATGTTACAACATTGCAGCAGAGCGGGCTTCGCGGAAACAAAGCAAAGCTGCGTTGCGGCTCGTTGCGCCGCCGCCTATGTCCTTCGCCATGACACCCAGCATCGCGCCCGACGCGCTCTCGCTCATCGGCAACACCCCGCTCGTGCGCCTGTCCGGCCCGTCGGACGAGACGGGGTGCGAGATCCTCGCCAAGTGCGAGTTCATGAACCCCGGCGGATCGGTGAAGGACCGGGCCGCGCTCTTCATCGTGCAGGATGCCGAGGAGCGGGGGCTGCTCCGGCCCGGCGGCACGATCGTCGAGGGCACGGCGGGCAATACTGGCATCGGCCTGGCGCTGGTCGCCAATGCCAAGGGCTACAAGACGATCATCGTCATCCCCGAGACGCAGAGCCAGGAAAAGAAGGATACCCTGCGCGCGCTCGGCGCGGAACTGGTGGAGGTCCCGCCGACCGCTTATTCGAACCCCGCGCATTATGTTCACACCTCGCGCCGCATCGCCGAAGAGACGGATGGCGGCTTCTGGTCCAACCAGTTCGACAATACCGCCAATCGCCTGGCGCATATCCGCACCACCGCGCAGGAGATCTGGGCGCAGACCGGCGGACGGATCGACGGCTTCACCTGCGCCTGCGGCACCGGCGGCACGCTGGCCGGCGTCGGGCTCGGCCTCAAGGAGCATGACGAGGCGGTGACGATCGCGCTCACCGATCCCTATGGCGCCTCGCTCTACAGTTATTATCAGTGCGGCGAACTGGCGGCGGAGGGCAATTCGGTGGCCGAGGGCATCGGCCAGAGCCGCATCACCGCCAATCTCGACGGTGCGCCGGTGGATGCGCAGTTCCGCGTCTCCGACGAGGACGGGCTGCACTGGGTCCATGCGCTGCTGGCGACGCAGGGCCTGCATGTCGGCCTGTCGTCCGGCATCAACGTCGCGGGCGCGGTGGCGCTGGCCAGGCAATTGGGGCCAGGCAAGACGATCGTCACGATGCTGTGCGATTCGGGCATGCGCTATCTCTCGACGCTGTCGAACCCCGAATGGCTGCGCGCCAAGGGGCTCGCCGTGCCGCCATGGCTGGAGCGCGGGTGACGGCTCCGCTACAAGGCGGCATGGCCGACACGCAGGACCTGCCGCGCGAGCATCGCGATGTGGTGATGCAGCGCGTGCGCGTCGGCATCACCGGCCTCGCCGCCGTCTTCCTGCTGACCTTGCTCGCCGCCTCGATCTTCAGCTTCCTCGGGCAGGACGACCACACGACCAAGCTCGCCAATGGCGCGGTCGTCGCCAATACGCAGACCCCGCCGGAGCCGCCCAAGGAGCCGCTCGCCGAACTCGGCGTCGCGCCGGGAGCCGGCACGCTGGCGCCCAAGCCGCAGCTGACCGGCAATCCGCCGATGCTGACGCTCAGCCCGCCGGCGCCGGTGCTCGCCAACCAGTCGAACACGGCGACGCCGGCGGGGCATTGAGGCGGATCGACGGTCGATCTTTCCGCACCGCCATTCGGGCCGATGGACATCCGTCGTCCCGGCGAAAGCCGGGACCCATGATTGCGGTGGGTATGATGCAGAGGCGCGGCGCTCGCCGATGGGCCTGATGTCGGAAACACGCTGACCGCTGACCAGCAGGCGCGCCGCGTCCATCGGTCCCGGCTTTCGCCCGGACGACGAGGCCGGGGATGGCAACGCCAATCGAGCCCCCTGAGTCGCGCCTCCGCGACTCTTCGCTCCCCGTCCATCGATCCCGCCGCCGCCTCCGCCTGGCGAATGCGTCCCCATCCGCGCACACAGTTATCCACAGGCTGTCCCCAAGAACAAAAGGAGAAATACGCCCAATTCCCGCGGCATCGACTTCCCGGTTCGACCAAACTCTACCCAAGAAATACACAGCCAAACCATGATTACCCCATACAGTGGTATTGTCTCCCACTGCTAACCCATGATAGGTCCATGACCGTCTGCAACGGAGGCCCGCGGGGAGCGAGGGTCTCGGGATTGCGGAATGGCGGCAGAGGGACGTGTCGCCACACGGGGCTCAGAGTTGGACGTCGGCCACATCTTTCAAGGCCATGCGCTGAACGCGGTGGACGCGAAGGGACGGGTGTCGGTGCCGGCCAGCTTCCGGACGCTGATCGAGAAGCGCGCCCTCGCCAACGCCCTCGATCCCGAAAACGCCCTCAAGATCGGCGAGCACAAGAGCGGCGACTGCCTGTGGGCGCTCGATGCCGTCGCCTCCGCGGAGATCGACGTCCAGCTGGCCGCCAGCGTCGCGGACCTTCCCGCCGCCGAGCGCATGGACAAGCTGGAAGAACTGGCCATGGATGCCCATGGCGGGCTCGAGCGGGTCACCTTCGACGGCGCCGGCCGCATGGTTCTCTCCCCCATGCTGCGCGAGTTCGGCCAGATCGAGGATCTCGCCTTCTTCGTCGGCGCCGGCCTGACCTTCCAGATCTGGAATCCCCGCATCGCGATGGCGCGTCTCCCCGAGACGTCGCGCGTCAGGAAGCCGCTGGCGTTCCTGCTCAAGGAGCGGGGGATCGTGCTGTGACGGACGCCCCCCACGTCCCGGTCCTGCTCGACGAAGTGCTGGCGGCGCTGGCCGTGCAGCCCGGCGAGACCCATGTCGACGGCACGTTCGGGGCCGGCGGCTATACCCGCGCCATCCTCGCGGCGGGCGCTGCCCGGGTCTATGCCTTCGATCGCGATCCCGATGCCATCGCCGCCGGCCGCGCCCTGGAAGCGGCGAGCGACGGCCGCCTTGTACTGGTTGCGGAGCGTTTCTCGCGCATGGCCGAGGCGCTGGCCGAGCGTGGGGTCGAGCGCGTCGACGGCGTGACGCTGGATATCGGCGTGTCGTCGATGCAGCTCGACCAGGCCGCGCGCGGCTTCTCCTTCCAGTCCGACGGCCCGCTCGACATGCGGATGAGCCAGGAGGGCGACAGCGCCGCCGATTTCGTCAACACCGCCGACGAGTCGGACATCGCCGACGTGCTCCACCATTATGGCGAGGAGCCGCGCGCGCGCCGCATCGCCCGCGCGATCGTCGCCGCGCGCCCGCTTGCCCGCACCGGCGAGCTGGCCGAGGTGGTGCGCCGAGCCGTCGGCCACCATCCCGGCATGCCCAAGGATCCGGCGACCCGCACCTTCCAGGCGATCCGCATCCACCTCAATGGCGAGCTGGACGAGCTGGACGAGGGCCTCGCCGCCGCCGAAGCCCTGCTCGCGCCGGGCGGCCGGATCGCGATCGTGAGCTTCCACAGCCTGGAGGATCGCATCGTGAAGCGCTTCCTCGCCGCGCGCGGCAAGCCTGCGCCGGCCGGATCGCGCCACCGCCCGCAGGCCGGCGCCGGCCATGCCCAGAGTTTCGAGCATGTGTCGCGCGGCATCCGCGCCGGCGAGGCCGAAACCCGCCGCAATCCCCGTTCGCGTTCGGCGACGCTCCGCGCCGCCGCCCGTACCGCCGCGTCCGCCTGGCCCCGCGAGGCCGCCTCCGTTTCCCAAGGATCCCGTCGATGACGATCGCCACCCGTTTCAAGACCGTCAGCTGGTCGGCCGTCGCCGGTGCCGCGGCGCTCGGTTGCTATCTCGTCTCGCTGCAGGTCGCCGCGGAGCGCGCCCGGGTGGCCGACACCGAACGCGCGCTGCTCACCGCCCAGCAGGATATCCGCGCGCTGAACACCGAACTCGGCACGCGGAGCCGACTGGTGCAGCTGGAGCGGTGGAACGCGGACGTCCTGTCGTTGACCGCGCCCAAGGCGGGCCAGTATCTGACGGGTGAGATGCAGCTTGCCAGCCTGTCCACCGCGACGCCCGCCCCGAATGCGGGCGGAACCCCCGATTCATCCGGTCTCCAGGTGGCCCCGGCCGTGGCGCAGGTCGCCTACCACAAGGTGGTCGACCTGCCGGCCACCAAGCTGGTCCATTCGGTGTCGCTCGATCTGGATGCGCCGGCCCAGCGGCCCGTCCTGCAGCGCGCCAGCCTGACGATCCCGAGCGACCAGGTGGTCGCCTATCTCGACCGGGGCGGGAAGTCGCCCCGGCCGTGACGACGGCCACGATAACACGCCCCGACCGGGTCCGGCTTGCCGACAAGCGCCAGCAATCGCTGGCGCTTGTGCATTTTCGGCTCATGGTGGTGATGCTGGTGTTCCTGGGCGTGGTCGCGGTGATCGCGCTCAAGCTCATCTTCGCGTCCATCTTCCTGGGCGGCGCCGCGCCGACCCCGGCCGGCGACGGGCTGCTGCCGGCGCGCGGCGACATCGTCGATCGCAACGGCGTGCCGCTGGCCCGCACCATCCAGGCCTGGTCGATCGGCCTGCACCCGAACAAGCTGGTCAACGATCCGATGGAGGTCGCCCAGAAGCTCAACCGGCTGATGCCCGAGCATAGCGTCGCCGATTATTTCGCCATGCTGCGCTCGAAGAAGAATTTCATCTACCTGCGCCGCCGCGCGACGCCCGAGCTGGTGGCGCAGGCGAACGCGATCGGCGAGCCCGCCATCGCGCTGGCGCAGGAGCCCGAGCGGCTCTACCCGCAGACCACGCTCGCCGCGCACGTGCTGGGCTGGACCGACATCGACGGGCGCGGCGTGTTCGGCATGGAGAAGGTGCTCAACAACCGCCTGCTCGATCCGAACCTGCGCGGCCAGCCCGTCCAGCTCTCGATCGATGCGCGCGTGCAGGCGGCGCTGGAGCAGGAGCTGTCGGCCGCCAAGGACAAGTTCACCGCCGCCGCCGGATCGGGTATCGTCATGGACGTGCGCACCGGCGAGGTGCTGGCGATGGTGTCGCTGCCCGACTTCAATCCGAACGATCCGGGCGCCACCGACGTCGGCAATCTCAAGAACAACATGACCCAGTCGGTCTACGAGCTGGGCTCGACGTTCAAGGCGATCACCCTCGCCAACGCGATCGAGAGCGGCGTGATCAAGTCGATGGCGCAGAAATACGACGCCACCGCGCCGCTGCAGATCGGCCGCTTCAAGATCCATGACGAGGAACCGGCGGGCCGCTGGCTGGACATCCCCGAGATGTTCACCAAGTCGTCCAACATCGTCACCGCCCGCATCGCCGACGAACTCGGCCAGCAGCGCGAATCGGCGATGTTCAACAAGCTCGGCTTCGGCGCCGCGCCGGAAGTCGAGCTGACCGGCAAGGTGAAGCCGCTGTGGCCGCGCTACTGGGGCCGCACCACGGTGATGACGGTCGGCTTCGGCCACGGCATCGCGGTGACTCCGCTCAACCTCGCCATCGCCTATTGCGCGCTCACCAATGGCGGCATCTATCGCCCGGCGACGCTCTACAAGGTCGGTGCCGAGCATCCGCTCAACCCCGGCCGCCGCGTGATCGCCGAATCGACCAGCGCGCGGATGCGCCAGCTGCTGCGCCTCGTCGTGCTGCCGGAGGCGGGCGGCACCGGCAAGAAGGCCGACGTCCCCGGCTTCCGGCTGGGCGGCAAGACCGGCACCGCCGAGAAAGCCAGCGACGGCGGCTACAACAAGAAGCTCAACGTCTCCACCTTCGCCGGCGTCTTCCCGATGGACGACCCCAAATACATGGTGATGATGACGCTCGACGGCCCGCACGCCACCGCCGACACCTATGGCTGGACGACGGCGGCCTGGGTGGTCGGCCCGGCGATGGGGCGGATGGTCTCGCGCATCGGCCCGCTGCTCGGCGTCATTCCGGACGAGCGCCACGACGTCGACGAGAGCGAACTGCTGCCGCTGATCTGGCGGCCGGACGCGGCCAAGGCGAAGAAACTCACCGGCGCGGCCGCGGCCGCCCACGACAAGGATTGACCCGGACCCCATGAAACTCGGCGCGTTGATCGGTGAAGCGGCAGGCTCGGCGGCGGATGACACGGTGACGGGCTGCGCGATCGACCACCGCAAGGTCGCGCCCGGCACCGTCTTCGGCGCCTTCAAGGGCCTCGCGCGTAATGGCGAGGATTATATCGCGGGCGCCGTCGCGGCCGGCGCGGTGGCGGTGGTGGCGCGGCCCGAGGCGAATGTGCCGGCGGGCGTGGCGCATGTCGCCGATGCCGAACCGCGCCGCGCCTTCGCGCGCATCGCCGCGCAATTCTTCGCGCCCTTCCCGCAGACCGTGATCGCCGTCACCGGCACCAACGGCAAGACCTCGACCGTGGAGCTCACCCGCCAGTTGTGGCGGATGCAGGGGCACCATGCCGCCTCGATCGGCACGCTCGGCGTCACCACCACCGATGCCGAGGGGCAGGCGCATGCGGTCTCGACCGGGCTGACCACGCCCGACATCGTCACCTTCCTCGCCAACATGGCGGGCCTGCGCCGGGAAGGCGTGACCCACGCGGCCTTCGAGGCGTCCAGCCACGGCCTCGCCCAGTTCCGCACCGAGGGGCTGCCGGTGAACGTGGCGGGCTTCACCAATCTCAGCCGCGACCATCTCGATTATCACGGCACCATGGAGGCCTATCTCGAGGCCAAGCTCCGCCTGTTCACCGAAGTGGTCGACAAGGACGGCGCGGCGGTGGTGTGGGCGGACGACGCGGCGAGTGCGCGCGTGATCGAGCTGGCGCGGGAGCGGGGGCTGAAGCTGCTCACCGTCGGCACCCGGGGCGAGACGCTCAGGCTCGTCGAGCGCACGCCCACCCAGCTCGGCCAGACCCTGATGATCGAGGCTGAAGGCAAGACCCACAAGGTCAACCTGCCGCTGATCGGCGCCTATCAGGCGGCCAATGCGCTGGTCGCCGCCGGTTTCGCGCTGGCGACCGGTGGCGCGCTCGCCGACGTGCTGGGTGGCCTCGCGCGGCTCCAGCCGGTGCGCGGCCGGCTGGAGCGGGCGGTGATCACGGCCAAGGGCGCGCCCGTCTATGTCGATTACGCGCATACGCCCGACGGGCTGCAGGCGGCGATCGAGGCGCTCAAGCCCCATGCGAAGGAGCGGCTGATCGTCGTGTTCGGCGCGGGCGGTGATCGCGACACCGGCAAGCGTCCCGAAATGGGCGCGATCGCCGCGAAGATGGCGGACATCGCCATCGTCACCGACGACAATCCCCGCACCGAGGACCCTGCCACCATCCGCTCCGCGATCATGGCCGCCGCGCCGGGTGCGCGCGAGGTGGGCGACCGCCGCTCCGCCATCGCCGCCGCCATCGCCGAGGCCGGCGAGGGAGACGTGGTGCTGGTGGCGGGCAAGGGCCACGAGACCGGCCAGATCGTCGGCGATCTGGTGCTGCCGTTCGACGATGTCGCGGTGGCGCGCGAGGTGGCGGCGTGATGTCTTCCCAACGCCGTTCGGTTCGAGCAGCTTCGAGCGAAGTCGAGAAGCGTCGGTCGAGAACCCCTTCTCGACTGCGGTTCTCGACAGGCTCGAACCTCCGCTCGAAGCGAACGGATATCTTTGAGGTTCGCGCATGAAGGCGCTCTGGACCTCCGACGCCATCGCGGTCGCCACCGGGGGCGAGGCCTCGGCCGATTTCCCCGTCTCCGGCGTCGCCTATGACTCGCGCGAGGTCGGACCCGGCGATCTGTTCGTCGCGCTCAAGGGCGAGAGCACGGATGGCCACAGGTTCGTCGAGCAGGCCACCAAGCAGGGCGCGGCCGGGGTTCTCGTCTCGGATCCGGTCGAAGGCCCGCACGTCCGCGTCGCCGACACCGCCGCCGCGCTGAACGCGCTCGGCGCCGCGTCGCGCGCCCGCACCGGGGCGAGGATCGTCGGCGTCACCGGCTCGGTCGGCAAGACGGGCACCAAGGAGGCGCTCTACGCCGCGCTCGATCGCGCCGTGCCGGGCCGGGCGCATCGCTCGGTCAAGAGCTACAACAACCATGTCGGCGTGCCGCTCAGCCTCTCGCGCATGCCGGTGGACAGCAAGTTCGGCGTGTTCGAGATGGGCATGAACCACGCGGGCGAACTCGACGGCTTGACCCGACTGGTTCGCCCCCATGTCGCGCTGGTCACGGCGATCGCGCCGGCCCATTCGGCCTTCTTCTCGGGCGAGGAGGCCATCGCCGACGCCAAGGGTGAAATCTTCCGGGGGCTGGAGCCGGGCGGCACCGCGATCGTCCCCTTCGACAGCCCGCACTACGAGCGGCTGCGCGCGGCGGCCGAGCCGTATGCGGCGCATATCCTGAGCTTCGGGCGCGGCAAGGGCGCGGACGTGCGCGCCAACGAGGCGGTGCGGGGCATCGCCGGCACGTTGGTCAACGCCACGCTGCCGGCCGGCCAGCTCACCTTCACCATCGGCCTGCCCGGCGAGCATTGGGTCTCCAACGCGCTGGCCGTGCTGGCGGCGGTCGAGGCGGCGGGCGGGGACCTCGCTGCCGCCGGCCTCGCGCTCGCCGAGATGGCCGGCCTGCCGGGCCGCGGCGCGCGCCGGGCCGTGCGCCTGCACGACGGCGAGGCGCTGATCATCGACGAGAGCTACAATGCCAACCCCGCCTCCATGGCCGCGACGATCCGCGAACTGGGGCAGGAAAAGGCGAGCCGCCGCATCGCACTGCTGGGCGAGATGCGCGAACTGGGCGAGGGCTCGGCCGCCTTTCACGCGGCACTCGCCGCGCCGCTGATCGAGGCGGGCGCCGATCCGGTCATCCTCGTCGGTGAAGGGATGACGCCGCTCGCCGAATCGCTTGCGGGACACGTGCAGGTCGCGCATGTGCCCGACGCCGCAACCGCCCGCGACCGGCTGGAGCAGATGCTCCGCCCCGGCGATACGGTGCTCGTCAAGGGTTCCAACGCCATCGGGCTTGCCCGCGTCGTCTCGGCGCTGGCGGGAGAATTCGCTTAATGCTGTACATGCTGGCCAGCCATCTGGGCTTTCCCCATGCGCTGAACCTGATCCGCTACATCACCTTCCGCGCCGGTGCTGCGGCGCTGACGGCGCTGTTCCTCGGCCTGATCATCGGGCCGCGCTTCATCGGCTGGCTGCGCGTGCGGCAGGGCAAGGGCCAGCCGATCCGGCTCGACGGGCCGCAGACCCACCTCGCCAAGCGCGGCACGCCGACCATGGGCGGGCTGATGATCCTGACGGCGCTCGTCGTCTCGATGCTGCTGTGGATGGACCTCACCAACCGCTACACCTGGGCGGTGCTGTTCGTGACGCTGGGCTTCGGGGCGATCGGCTTCCTCGACGATTACGACAAGGTGAAGAAGCGCTCCACCGCCGGCGTCTCGGGCCGGGTGCGGCTGCTGTTCGAATTCATGATCGCCGGCATCGCCAGCTGGATCCTCGTGACGATGGGCGGCAACACCCACCTCTACGTGCCCTTCTACAACGGGCCGGTGATCGATCTGAGCTACGGCTACATCCTGTTCGCCGCCTTCACCATCGTCGCCTTCGGTAATGCGGTGAACCTGACGGACGGGCTGGACGGGCTCGCCACCATGCCGGTGATCATCGCCTGCCTGGCCTTCTTCGTGATCTCCTATCTCGTCGGCAACGCCAAGTTCGCCGCCTATCTCGGCATTCCGCACGTGCCCGGCGCGGCGGACCTGCCGATCATCTGCGCGGCGATCATCGGCGCGGGCCTCGCCTTCCTGTGGTTCAACGCGCCGCCGGCCGCCGTCTTCATGGGCGACACGGGCAGCCTCGCGCTGGGCGGCGCGATCGGCACCATCGCGGTCGCCTGCCACCACGAGATCGTGCTGGGTATCGTCGGCGGCCTGTTCGTGGTGGAGGCGATGAGCGTCATCATCCAGGTGTTCTTCTACAAGAGGACCGGCAAACGCGTCTTCAAGATGGCGCCGATCCATCATCATTTCGAACAGATCGGCTGGTCCGAGCCGACCGTGGTGATCCGCTTCTGGATCGTCGCCTTCATCCTCGCGCTGGCGGGCCTCGCCACCTTGAAGCTCCGGTGATCGTCTCGTCCGCCTTCGCCGGGAAACATTATGCGGTGCTGGGTCTCGCGCGCTCGGGGCTGGCGACCGTGCTGTCGCTCGTCGCGAGCGGGGCGGAGGTGACGGCGTGGGATTCGGATGAGGCGAAGCGCAACGTCGCGCCGGCCGGCGTGACGCTGGGCGACCCGATGGAGATCGACCTCGCCGGGTATGACGGCATCGTCGTCTCGCCGGGCGTGCCGCTCAACACCCATCCGATCGCGGCGCGCGCACGGGCGGCCGGCGTGCCGGTCATCGGCGATATCGAGCTGTTCGCACAGGCGCGCGCGTCGCTGCCGGCGCACAGGGTCGTCGCGATCACCGGCACCAACGGCAAGTCGACCACCACCGCGCTGATCCACCATATTTTGCGGACGGCGGGCGTGCCGACGATGATGGGCGGCAATATCGGCCTGCCGATCCTGGGGCAGGAGCCGCTGGAGGCCGGCGGCGTCTATGTGCTGGAGCTGTCGAGCTTCCAGATCGACCTGACCTTCACCCTCGACGCCGACGTCGCGGTGCTGACCAACATCACGCCGGATCATCTCGATCGCTATGACGGGTTCGAGGCCTATGCGGCGAGCAAGGCGCGGCTGTTCGCGATGCAGGGTGCCTATCATCCGGCGGTCATCGTTTCCAACGACCTGCCTTCAGAAGCAATCGCTGCCACCCTATCCAAGCGCTTGCTGGATGTAGGCGGGGCCGACCGATTGAAGGGCCAGGCGAATTGGCCTTCGCTGCAGGGGCCGCACAACGCTGAGAATGCCTATGCAGCCATAGCAGCTTGCACTTGGCTCGGTCTTTCAAACAGCCAGATCGAACACGGCCTCCGCACCTATCCCGGCCTGCCTCACCGCATGCAGCGCGTGGCCGAGATCGACGGCGTGCTCTACGTCAACGACAGCAAGGCGACCAACGCCACCTCCACCGCGCCCGCGCTCGGCGCTTACCCGCGCATCCACTGGATCCTCGGTGGCCGCCGCAAGACCGACGATCTCGATGCCTGCAAGCCCTTCTACAGCCATGTGATCTCCGCCTGGACGATCGGCGAGGCGGCGGAGCTGTTCGAGACCATCCTGCTCGAATCCGGCATCCACGCGCGCAACGTCGGCACGCTGGAGCGCGCGGTGAAGCAGGCCGCCCAGATCGCCCGCAACGGCGAGGTCGTCCTGCTATCGCCGGCCTGCGCCTCCTACGACCAGTTCCGGGATTACGAAGCGCGCGGCGATGCCTTCCGCGCGGCGGTGGCCATGCTGGGGAGCGAGGCATGAAGATGGAGTCCGTTCCGCGCCGGGGCCGGTTCCGCCGGGGCAAGCCGCCGAGGCTCGGCCGCGCCGACCGCAGCGCGCTCGGCCGCTGGTTCTGGGAGATCGATCTCGTCCTGCTCGCCCTGGTGACGGTGCTGATCGGCATCGGCCTGATCGCCGTCGCCGCCGCCTCGCCGGCGGCCGGCGTGCGTTATTCGGACGGCGCGGTGCAATTCCCGCCGCTGTATTATTTCTACAAGCAGGTGATGTGGCTGGGCATCGGCATCCCCGTGATGTTCATCACGTCGATGCTGCCCAAGTCGATGGCGCGGCGCCTCTGCCTGATCGGCGCGGCGGTGTTCGTGCTGGCCCTGGCGCTGACGCCGTTCCTCGGCCACCAGGTCAACGGCGCGCGGCGCTGGATCGGTACGGGGGCCGCACAGCTCCAGCCCTCCGAATTCCTCAAGCCGCTCTATGTCGTGGCGCTGGCGTGGCTGTTCTCGCTCAAGCAGCATGACCGCTCGCTGCCGGTGGTGCCGATCAGCTTCGTGGTGACGGCGGTGATCGCCGGCTTCCTGATGAAGCAGCCCGATTTCGGCCAGACGGTGATGTTCCTGCTGATGTGGACGGCGCTGCTGACCCTGTCCGGCGCGCCGATGAAGGGCCTCGCCATCCTCGCCGGGTCCGGCGTCGCGGTGGTGCTGCTGGCCTATCTCTTCTACCCGGTCGCCCACCTGCGCATCGACAATTTCCTGTTCCAGACCGGCGACACCTATCAGGTGGATTCGGCGCGCCGCACCCTGCTGCACGGCGGCTTCTTCGGCACCGGGCCGGGCGCGGGGACGATGAAGTTCAAGCTACCCGAGCCGCATACCGACTATATCTTCTCGGTGATCGGCGAGGAATTCGGCCTGATCGCCTGCATCGCCATCGCCGCGCTCTATGCCGCCGTGATGGTGCGCGTGTTCGTCAAGCTGCTCGACGAGGAGGATACGTTCATCCTGCTCGCCGCCGCCGGCCTCGCCACCCAGTTCGGTGCGCAGGCGATCATCAACATGGCGGTGAACGTGCAACTGGCGCCGTCCAAGGGCATGACCCTGCCGTTCATCTCCTATGGCGGCTCGTCGATGATCGCGCTGTCCATGGGGTTCGGCTTGCTGCTGGCCTTTACGCGCCGGAATCCGTATCTCACCCGGTCCCCCTATGTCGTGACCTGGAACAAGGCCCGGTGAAGCGCACCTTCCTTCTCGCCGCCGGTGGCACCGGCGGCCACATGATCCCGGCCCACGCGCTGGCCGAGGAATTGATGAAGCGCGGCCACAAGGTCGTGCTGGTGACGGACGATCGCGGCGCGCGCATCCCCGGCCTGTTCGCGGGCGTGGACGTGCATGTGCTGCCGGCCGGCCGGCTCGGCGGCGGCGTGTTCGGCTGGATCCGGGCCTCGCGCGGGATTCTGGCGGGGCGTGGCGCGGCCAAGGCGCTGATCCGCCAGTTCGAGCCCGCGGTGGCGGTCGGCTTCGGCGGCTATCCGGCGCTGCCGACCCTGCTCGCGGCCCTGTCCGCCAAGGTGCCGACCGCGCTGCACGAGCAGAATGCCGTGCTGGGCCGCGTCAACCGCCTGCTCGCCCGCTTCGTCCGGGTGCTGGCGACCGCTTATCACCAGGTCGATCGCGTGCCCAAGGGCATCGCGCCGGTGATCGTCGGCAATCCCGTGCGCGCCGAGATCCTCGCGCTGCGCGACCAGCCTTATCCGCCGCTGACCGAGGAGGGCGTGTTCCGGCTGCTCGTCACCGGCGGCTCGCAGGGCGCGTCCGTGCTCTCGACCGTGGTGCCGGACGCGCTCGGCCTGCTCCCGATCGCGCTGCGCCACCGGCTGCAGGTGACGCAGCAATGCCGGCCCGAGGATATCGACAAGGTCCGCGCCCGCTACGCCGAACTCGACATTCCCGCCGACCTTGCCACCTATCTCGGCGACCTGCCCGAGCGGCTGGGCTGGTCGCACCTCTTCGTCGGGCGCTCCGGCGCGTCGACCATCGCCGAGCTGACCGCCGCTGGCCGCCCCGCCATCCTCGTGCCGCTGCCCTCCGCGATGGACGACCACCAGACCGCCAATGCGCGCGAGATGGCGGCGACGGGCGGCGCCACCTCGATCCCGCAATCGAAATTCACGCCCCAGCAGCTCGCCAAGCAGATGCAGAAGATGGCGATGGAGCCGGGTGCGCTGGCCACCGCCGCTGCTCGCGCCCGCGATGCGGGCTATCCCCAAGCCACGCAGGCCCTCGCCGATCTGGTCGAGAGCCTCGCCGGTCCCACGCCGAGCCCCGTCGGGCCGGCCACCACTTTCAAGGAAGCACTCGCGTGAAGGGCGTCGCCACCGACATCGGCACCATCCATTTCATCGGCATCGGCGGCATCGGCATGTCGGGCATCGCCGAGGTGATGCACAATCTCGGCTATACCGTGCAGGGATCGGACGTGGCCGAGGGCTATGTCGTCGAGGGCCTGCGCAAGCGCGGCATCACGGTGATGATCGGCCATGACGCCGCCAATCTCGGCGATGCGGCGGTGGTCGTCACCTCCACCGCGATCAAGCGCGGCAATCCCGAGGTCGAGCGCGCGCTGGAGGAGCGCATCCCCGTCGTCCGCCGCGCCGAGATGCTGGCCGAGCTGATGCGGCTGAAGTCCACCGTCGCGGTGGCAGGCACCCACGGCAAGACCACCACCACCTCGATGGTGGCCGCGCTGCTCGATGCCGGCGGCGTCGATCCGACCGTGATCAACGGTGGCATCATCAACAGCTACGGCTCCAACGCCCGCCTTGGTGCCAGCGACTGGATGGTGGTGGAGGCCGACGAGAGCGACGGCAGCTTCCTGCGGCTCGACGGCACCTATGCGATCGTCACCAACATCGATCCCGAGCATCTCGACCATTATGGCTCGTTCGACGCGGTGAAGGATGCCTTCGTCGAGTTCGTCGAGAATGTGCCCTTCTACGGCGCGGCCCTGCTCTGCCTCGATCATCCCGAGGTGCAGAAGATCATCCCGCGCGTGCGCGATCGCCGCGTCGTCACCTACGGCTTCTCGGCGCAGGCCGACGTGCGCGGCGTCAACGTCACGCCGATTCCCGGCGGCAACCGCTTCGAGACGATCATCCGCCACCGCGACGGCACCAGCCGTTCGATCGAGGGGATCGAGCTGCCCATGCCCGGCCGCCACAACGTCTCCAACGCGCTCGCCGCGATCGGCGTGGCGCTGGAGCTGGGCGTGAAGGACGAGGTGATCCGCACCGGCTTCGCCAAGTTCGGCGGCGTCAAGCGGCGCTTCACCAAGGTCGGCGAAGTGCCGTTCGAGGCCGGCGCGGCGACGATCATCGATGATTACGGCCACCATCCGGTCGAGATCCGCGCGGTGCTGTCCGCCGCGCGCGAGGGCGCCGAAGGCCGCGTGATCGCGGTCGCCCAGCCGCACCGCTTCACCCGCCTGCGCGATCTCATGGAGGAGTTCCAGGGCGCCTTCAACGACGCCGACATGGTGTATGTGGCTCCCGTCTACGCGGCGGGCGAGCAGCCGATCGAGGGCGTCGACGCCGCCGCTCTGGTCGCGGGCCTGCGCATGCGCGGCCACCGCTCGGCCAACGAGATATCCGGTGCCGATGCGCTGGCCAGGGAACTGGCCGGCGTGCTGCGCCCCAAGGACATGGTGATCTGCCTCGGTGCGGGCGATATCACGAAATGGGCCGCTGGCCTCGCCGCCGCCATCGAGGCGGAGCGGGCGAAGGTGACGGAGCCGGCCGAGTGATCACCACTTTTGCCCCCCATGCTCCGTTCGTCCTGAGCGAAGTCGAAGGACGTGCTGCAAGCGATGTCGCTTGGGGCACGCACTTCGACAGGCTCAGGGCGAACGGTGAATTGCGAGTGGTCTTGGCATGACCGATCGCCACCCCTTCATGGGCTTCATCGCCTTCCAGGAGGAGGTGCTGCGCTTCCAGCAGCGCCAGCTCGACCTGATGCAGACGGCGATGCAGGCGGGGCAGGACGGTGTCGCCTTCCAGAAGGCGGCGCACGATGCCGCTTTGTCCGGCGTGAAGGCGTGGCAGAGCTGGATCGCGTTGTGGAGCCCGAAGCCGTGAGCGCGGCGGCGCTCGCCATCCCGGCCGTGCGCGGGCGCCTGACCGAACGGGCGCCGCTGGCGCCGCTCGTCTGGTTCAAGGCGGGCGGGGCGGCGGAATGGCTGTTCGAGCCCGCCGACATCGACGATCTGTGCGCGTTCCTGGCCGATCTCGATCCGGCGACGCCGGTGATGGGCCTCGGCCTCGGCTCCAACCTGATCGTCCGCGACGGCGGCGTGCCGGGCGTGGTGGTGCGGCTGGGCAAGGCGTTCGCCAAGGTCGAGCGGCTGGATGCCACGACGCTGCGTTGCGGCGGCGGCGCGAGCGGCATCCTCGTCTCTTCCACCGCGCGCGACGCCGGCATCGCGGGCGTCGAGTTCCTGCGTTCGATCCCCGGCGCGGTCGGCGGCTTCGTGCGGATGAACGGCGGCGCCTATGGCCGCGAGGTGAAGGACATCCTCGTCGAATGCGAGGTCGTGCTGCGCTCGGGCGAGCGGCGGACGCTCGCCAACGCCGATCTCGGCTACACCTATCGCCACAGCGACCTGCCCGAAGGCGCGATCGTCGTCTCCGCGACCTTCCGGGGTCATCCCGGCGAGCCGGCCGCGATCGGTGCCGAGATGGACCGCATCGCCGCCGAGCGCGAGGCCTCGCAGCCGCTGCGCTCCAGGACCGGCGGCTCGACCTTCAAGAATCCGCAGGGCCACAAGGCCTGGGCGCTGGTCGATGCGGCCGGCTGCCGGGGGCTGACCATCGGCGACGCGCAGGTATCGGAAAAGCATACCAACTTCCTGCTCAACCTCGGCGCCGCCACCTCGGCGGACATCGAGGCGTTGGGCGAGGAGGTCCGCCGCCGCGTGAAGGCGCAGAGCGGCATCGAACTGGAGTGGGAGATTCAGCGCGTGGGTGTGGCGAAGTGAGCAAGCGGTTCGCCCTTTCGTCATCCCAGCGAAGGCTGGGATCCATTCGCGCTGCGCTGGTGGCTGCCCGAAACGTCGCGATAATGGGTCCTGACCTTCGTCAGGATGACGGAAAGGGAGGCGTGCGATGACCCGTCCCCTTCACGTCGCGGTCCTCATGGGCGGCTGGTCGGCCGAGCGCGAGGTGTCGCTCACCTCGGGCCGGGGCGTCGCCGCCGCGCTCGATGCGCTCGGCCACCGCGTCGTCGCGATCGACATGGAGCGCGACATCGCCACCAAGCTCAGCCTCGCCGCGCCGGACGTGGTGTTCAACGCGCTCCACGGCACGCCGGGCGAGGACGGCTCGATCCAGGGCCTGCTCGACATCATGGGCCTGCCCTATACGCATAGCGGCCTCACCACCTCGGTGATCGCGATCGACAAGGAACTGACCAAGCAGGCGCTGGTCCCCCACGGCATCCGCATGCCACAGGGCAGGGTGGTGGAGAGCGAGACGCTGTATGCCGGCGATCCGCTGCCGCGCCCCTATGTGTTGAAGCCGGTGAACGAAGGCTCGTCGGTCGGCGTCGCGATCGTCAGCGACGAGAGCAATTATGGTAACCCGATCGCGCGCCATGCCGAGGGGCCGTGGAAGCATTTCGACCGCCTGCTGGCCGAGCCCTTCATTCGCGGCCGGGAACTCACCACCGCCGTGATCGGCGGGGCGGACGGCAAGGCGCTGGCCGTCACCGAGCTCAAGATCGACAGCGGCTTCTACGATTACGAGCACAAATATACCGACGGCATCACCACCCACGTCTGCCCGGCCGAGATCCCCGAGGATGTCACCGCCGCGTGCCTGGCGATGGCGGAGGAGGCCCATCGCCTGCTCGGCTGCAAGGGCTGCTCGCGCTCCGATTTCCGCTGGGACGACGAAAAGGGTGTCGAGGGGCTCTATCTGCTGGAGGTCAACACCCAGCCGGGCATGACGCCGCTCAGCCTCGTGCCCGAGCAGGCGAAGCATGTCGGCATGAGCTACGAGGCGCTGGTGCAGCGGCTCGTCGACGAAGCGCTGAACGAAGCGGCCTTGCGCCGGGGGGGCGAAGACCAATGACCGAGCGCGCGCGAATCCGCCGGGGCACCCAGCCGCGTTACCAGCGCGGGCCGACCGTCGCGCGGCGCGGCGCGCAGGCGGCCAATGCGCGCGCCCGCAAGGCGACGGGGCGCGCGCTCGCCACCTTGCCGATGCAGCCCGACACGCTGCGCCGCCTCGGCCGCCAGGCGTTCGCCGTCACCATGGCGCTGCTGCTGGTCGTCGGCCTGCTGGTGCTGCGCGTGCCGCAGATGGTCGGCACCGGGATCGGCGAGCTGGTGGGCGCGATGGGCTTTTCGGTGAAGCGCGTCGAGATCCAGGGCATCCACCACATGGATCGCCTGCCGGTCTATTCGGTGGCGCTCGACCAGAAGTCGACGGCGATGCCGCTGGTCGATCTCTCCGAGATCCGCGGCAAGCTGATGCAGTTCGGCTGGGTGCAGGATGCCCGCGTCTCGCGCCGTCTGCCCGATACGCTGCTGGTCGACATCGTCGAACGCCAGCCCGCCGCGATCTGGCAATTTCAGGGCAAGCTCAACCTGATCGACAAGGACGGCGTGATCCTCCAGCCGGTCGATCCGCAGGCCATGCCGGACCTGCCGATCGTCGTCGGCCCGGAGGCCAACACGCAGGCGACCGAACTGACCCAGTTGCTCGACGCCGCGCCGCGCCTGAAAGCGATGTTCGTCGGCGCGACCTGGGTGGGCGATCGCCGCTGGGACGTCCGCTTCAACACCGGCGAGACGCTGGCGTTGCCCGAGGGCGACGTCGCCGCCAGGACCGCCTACGCCAAGTTCGATCGCATGGACCAGGCGGCCGCCCTGCTCGGCAAGGGCTTCGTCCATTTCGACATGCGCATCCCCGGCAAGTTCGTGGTGCGCGTCTCGTCCGAGCCGGGCCACGAAGTCCCCGATTCCGCCGCCATCCCGACCGCCCCGCCGACCCCGGCCGGGCAGGACGCCGTCTGACGCGATGGCGCAAGGCCGCTCCGACAAGCTGATCACGGCGCTGGACATCGGCTCCTCCAAGGTCTGCGCGCTGATCGCGGAGAAGACCGAGAGCGGCGAGCTCAACGTGCTGGGCACCGGCCAGCGCGAGAGCCGGGGCGTGCGCCGCGGCTACATCGCCGACATGGAGCGCACCGAGGTCGCGATCCGCGAGGCGGTGGAGCAGGCCGAGCGCATCGCCGGCGTCAACATCGAGGAGGTGTGGGCGGGCTTCTCGGCGGGCGGGCTGGTCAGCCGCGTCGCCTCTGTGGAGGTGGAGCTGGGCGGCCACCGCATCGAGCAGAGCGATATCGACGACCTGCTGGATGCCGGCCGCAACTCGATCGATCCGGAAGGCCGCATGGTCCTCCACGCGCAGCCGACCCTCTACACGCTGGACGGCGTGCAGGGGGTGAAGAAGCCGCTGGGCCTCCATGCCGACAAGCTGGGCGTCGACATCCACGTCGTCGCCGCCGACGCCTCGCCGGTGCGCAACCTCGATCTCTCGATCCGGTCGGCGCATCTCGCGGTCAAGGCGATCGTCGCCGCGCCGATCGCGACGGGCCTCGCCTGCCTGTCCGACGAGGAGCGGGAGCTGGGCGTCGCCCTGGTCGAGCTGGGGGCGGGCGTCACCAATGTCTCGCTGTTCGCGGGCGGCATGCTCGTCGGGCTTGCCGCGATTCCTTATGGCGGACAGGACATCACCGACGACATCGCCTCCGCCTTCGGCACGCGCCGCAGCCAGGCCGAGCGGATCAAATGCTTCTACGGTTCCGCCACCACGTCGCCGCGTGACAATCACGATATGATCGACGTCGCGCCTATGGCCGGGCAGGAGGAAGGGACGGAGCCGCAGCGTATTACGCGGGCTCAATTGATTTCCGTGATTCGCCAGAGGCTTGATATCCTGTCGGGCGACATCGCCGCGGCGCTCAAGGAGCTGGGCTTCGCCGGCCCGGTCGGGCGGCAGGTGGTGCTGACCGGCGGCGGTGCCGAGCTGAAGGGCATCGCCGATTACATCCAGGGCGTGCTCGGCCGCGCCGTCCGCATCGGGCGCCCGCGCGGCCTGCTGGCGCTGCCCGAGGCGCATGGCGGCCCCGCCTTCGCGACCCTCACCGGCCTCGCGCTGTATGCCGCGTCGAACCCGATCGACCTGCGCGGCGCCGATCCGAACCGCCCGGAAGGGCCGCGTCCGTCTCCCCAGGGCTTCGTCCATCGGCTGATCGCCGCGTTTAAGAGCGGATATTGACCGGCCGGACGCAAAAACATGTGGAAAACCAGTTTTAACGCGTGCGTCCGAGTCGTGAGTTTGGCAGAATCAACCCACGGGCAGTGTCAGTCGTGCCGGGGGCCACAAGGAGTTGAGGGATGAGCATCGAATTCGTGCGGCCTGAGGTGGACGAGCTTCGCCCCCGCATCAGCGTGATCGGCGTCGGCGGCGCCGGCGGCAACGCCATCGCCAACATGATCGCGGCGGAAGTGCAGGGCGTCGATTTCCTCGTCGCCAACACCGATGCGCAGGCGCTGAACCACTCCCCGGCCGAGCGCCGCATCCAGCTCGGCCTGCGCATCACCCAGGGCCTCGGCGCCGGGTCGCGGCCGGAGATCGGCCGCGCGGCCGCCGAAGAGACGCTCGAGATGGTCGAGAAGGCGCTGGACGGCGCGCACATGTGCTTCATCGCCGCCGGCATGGGCGGCGGCACCGGCACCGGCGCGGCCCCGGTCATCGCCAAGGCGGCGCGCGATCGCGGCATCCTGACCGTCGGCGTCGTCACCAAGCCGTTCAGCTTCGAGGGCGCGCGCCGCATGCGCTCGGCCGACAGCGGCATCGAGGAGCTGCAGAAGCACGTCGACACGCTGATCGTCATCCCCAACCAGAATCTGTTCCTGATCGCCAATCCGAACACGACCTTCAAGGAAGCGTTCAAGATGGCGGACGAGGTGCTGCAGCAGGGCGTGCGCGGCATCACCGACCTGATGGTGATGCCCGGCCTGATCAACCTCGACTTCGCCGACGTACGCTCGGTGATGGGCGAGATGGGCAAGGCGATGATGGGCACCGGCGAAGCCTCGGGTGACAACCGCGCCATCGAGGCGGCCGAGAAGGCGATCGCCAACCCGCTGCTCGACGGCGTCAGCATGAAGGGCGCCAAGGGCGTGATCGTTTCGATCACCGGCGGCGAGGACATGCGCCTGATGGAGGTCGACGAGGCCGCCAACCATATCCGCGAGCTGGTCGATCCGGACGCGAACATCATCTGGGGCTCGGCCTTCAACAACGATCTGGAGGGCAAGATCCGGGTCTCCGTGGTCGCCACCGGCATCGAGAACGAGGTCGGCGCCCAGGCGGAGCCGGCCAAGGTGTTCAGCTTCCCGGCCGCGAGCAAGCCGCGCGTCGAGGCGCCGGCTCCGGTCGCCGCCCCGGTGACGCAGCAGACGGCCGCGCCGGAAGCGCCCGCCGCCGAGGAGACCGCCGAGGCCGCTCCCTCGGAGGACGACAGTGACGAATTGGTCCTCGGCGCCGACACCATCTTCACCCCGCCGGTGACGCCCAACCCGCTGCCGCAGGGGGCCGCGTCCGTCGATGCCGCGCCCGAGGCGCAGCCGGGTGGCCGTCGCTTCCTGAACAACGGCGCGCAGGCCGAAGAGCCGGCGCCCGCGCCCCGCACCAGCCGCGCCGCCGCGGCCCCGCGCGAGAGCAGCGGGGGCACCCTGTTCGAGCGGATGAGCTCGATCGCGCGCGGCGCGCAGAAGGCCCAGGTCGAGGAAGAGCAGCCCACCACCCAGCGCCGCGACACGCTGGACCTGCCGGGCTTCCTCAACCGCCAGAACAACCAGTAAGCTACCGTTCCGAAGGGGGCGACAGGGCGCCGGATCCGCGAGGGTCCGGCGCCTTTTGTGTTCGGGATGTGGCGACGGGTGGCGATCCCTGCCGGGACAGTGGCCGTTGCCCGCCCGTCATTCCCGCGCAGGCGGCGATCCCTGCACATGGCGATCGAGGTTCATGATGGCTCGCGGATGCAGGCGCGGAGCGTATGGTTTCCCGCCTGCGCGGGACTGACGGGAAGGGGTGGTCTGCCGACCGTCCGCTTGCGAGCCGGGACCAAGGCAGAGCGGACATCGCAGCGACGCTTAGCTGGCCCCCGCCCCCTCCCGGACGATCGTCGGCGAGTTGGTCACGGGAAAGTTCACCGATCGCGCAACGAAACACATGCCATGGGCTTGCCGGTGAAGCTCCATCGCTTTGACTTCATCTGAGGCGGCTGAGATCGTCACGTGGGGACGCAGAACGACGGAGACGAAGTGTCCGGCGCCGCTCGCTTCCTCGACCATGCTGCCTTCGGCCGTATCTTCATATGCCGTCACCACGACACCGGCTTGCGCGCAAAGGCCGAGATACCACAGTTTGTGGCACGCCGAGAGGGACGCAACCAACAGCTCTTCTGGATTCCAGCGCGCGCTATCACCTCGAAATGTCGGGTCAGAAGAGCCCGCAATCGTCGGCTTGCCGTTTGCCGAGATGTCGTGCGCGCGCTCGTAGCTGCGATACGATGTCGTCCCGGTCCCGCTGTTCCCGGTCCAAATCACCTGCACCATATATTGGTGCTGCTTCTCAGCCATCGCTATCCCTCCATTCGTCCGGTCGTCCGGTTTCAGCTTTGCTCGCAACCATCATGAGCGTCCAGGAATGGGGCGATACCCGCCATAGCATCGCCCCTGCGCAGGCAGGGGGCCATCTCCCCACCGTTCCGCCGGAACGACGGCCCGGGTGATGGGCTCCTTCCTGCGCAGGATCGACGGAGGCTGGGCAAGAGCGGAAAGGCCCCTCCCTGAAAGGGAGGGGAGAAGAGGCCGGCCCGTTCACTCGCGCCAATAATCGTGACGCCCGGCGCCATCGAAAGCAGCCCGAGTCCAGGCAGCACCGCCTGAAACCGAAGGCCGGATCCGCAGGGGCAGGGATCGTTGCGGCCGAGTTTCTCGACCAGTTCCTTGTCGCCATGGACGAAGCGCAGGCCGCGCTTCACATGGGTTTCGGACGGATAACCCCGGCGGCGCTTAGACGTGCGCTCGAAAGCAGGGCAGGTCGAGCGGATCGCGATGATGTGCCATGGTCGCCTCCTGTCGTTGCGGCGCGGCGCGGATAGCATGTCCCCGGCCGCTGATCGAGATCGGCGAGGGAAGGGGCGGCCCTTTCCCGCATTCGTCAAATCTTTACGTACCTTACGTAACCCTGCCGGCAGGGGACCGCGATGGGCGCGGGTGGAGCGGTTGCGGCGCGTATGAACGGCTCTTTCGCATTCGAACTGCCGCTCATGCACGTCACCTTCGGCGTCACCTTCCTGATCGCGGCGCGCTGGGGGCAAAGATCGGCCTTGTTCTTCGGCCTCGCCTTCCTGCTGAACGCCGCGGGCTTCGGACTGCCGGTCGCGCCGATGGGCCTGTCCGACCTGACGGTGGCCTGGGTCACGGACATCCTGTTCGCCATCTCCTTCTTCTGCTTCGGGCAGGCGGCGGTCGAGCATCTCGGCGTGCCGCGCCGCCTGCTCTGGACGCGGCTGGCGACCTGCGCCGCCTCGATCCTGCTGTGCATCTACGCGGTGGTGGCGCGGGACGATCTCCATATGGAGCTGCTGGCGTCGGACGGCGGCTGCGTGCTGCTGCTCGGCCTCGCGCTGGTCGGCACGCGCTGGGCGGGGCTGCGCTCGTTCGACCGGGCGCTGTTCGTCGCCGCCTGGTTCGTGACGATCGAGAGCGCCATTCGCGGCGCCTCGTCGCTGTTCACGGCGCCGGGCGACGTCGAAAGCTTCGGCACGTCGCAATATGCCTTCTTCATGCAGGCACTGGGATCGGTGCTCGGCGTGGTCTTCGCGATGGCGGGGCTGTCCGCCGTCGCGCTCTCCGTGCTGGCGCGCTATCGCGGGATGGCGATGCAGGATTCCCTGACCGGCCTGCTCAACCGGCGCGGCTTCGAGGAGGGGATCGCGACCCGGCAGGATTGGCGCGACCGGCCCGCCAGCATCGTCACCTGCGACATCGACCGGTTCAAGGCGGTGAACGATCGGTACGGCCATGCGGCGGGCGATCGCGTGATCGAGGCGCTGGCCGCGATCCTGCGCGCGCGTCTGCCCGAGGATGGCATCGCCGCGCGCTTCGGCGGCGAGGAATTCCTGCTGTTCCTGCCCGGGCGGCCGCCTGCGGATGCGGTGCGGATCGCGGAAGGCGTGCGTGGCGCGGTCGAGGCGGAGGCCGCGATGGCCGCCGGGATCGACATGCCCGTCACCGCCAGCTTCGGCATCTCCGGCATGGTCGCGTCGGATTTCTCGGTGCACGATGCGATCGGCCGCGCCGACGCGGCGCTGTACGAGGCCAAGCATGGCGGCCGCAATCGCGTCGCGCTGCGGCTGTTCGATGCGGTGGATGCGAAGGGCGCGCAGCGTGTGCCGCCGCTTTCGGCGCCGGACCGGCGGCGCTCGGCCTAGGGGATCGCGCTTCACGTCGAACCCCGTAGTCCGTTCGCCCTGCGCGACGTCGAAGGACGTGCTGCGGGCGGCGCGCGTGGGGCACGCACGTCGACAAGCTCCGTGCGAACGGGAAGGGCGCGCCTGATGAATACGCGGTGCTTGTTACCGCGCCGCCACCCGCACGCCCTCGGCCGGCTGCCAGGCGAGCAGCACGTGCATGTCGGCATAGCCAAGCCGTGGCGCCGGCCCGGCGACCGCCGCCGGGGTGGCCGCCGCGAGCTGCGTCGTCGCGCCGGCCTGCCACTGCGCGAGCGCGAGCTTGTAGGCGTCCACCTGCCGATAGGTTTCGAGGAAGGGCGCCTCCAGCTGCGGCAGCGCCTGTACCGCGAAGGTCTGGAAGCCGCCGGCGGGCGTCGCCGCCTGCGGGGCGATCTGGTCCGCCGCCGCGCAGAACGCCGCCTTGGCGGCCGGCTGCGAGAAGAAATTGTAGAGCCGCGTCATATAGGCATCGTGGGCGGACTGCCAGTCGCCGCCTGCCGCGCGGAACCTGGCCTCGACGGCGCTGTTGGCCTTGGCGAGCTCGGCCTTCTGGCTCGTCAGCATCGCGTTATAGGCATTCACCAGCGCGCCGTCGGCGATGCCCCGGCATCCGATCGCCGCCACGTTGAGCGCGGCGCGGACATGCCATTCGGTCTGGATCGGATCGATTTCGGCGTTGATCGTCCGGTAGCGGCCGTCCGGCAGGCGGGGCGGCGGCACCACGGCGGTGAGATTGGTGGCGAGTTCGGGCCTCGGCACCGGCGCGACGACGGGTGGCGTCTCCACCGCGACCGGCTTGCGATGCGTGCAGGAGGCCAGCAGCAATGTCGCCACCAGCGCCGCCCTGCGGCCATTGAAACCGTTCCCCATCATCCCTGCCTCGTCATTCCGTCTGGCGGCGATCGTTACCCAATATGGTAAATTAAAGCTTAATCATCCGATCGGCGCTGCCTGCCGGCCGTCCGGCGTGGGGGACGGCATCCCCTCTTGCGCGGCCGTTCATCCTCGCCCAAAGCCTTGCGCCATGCCGAACCCGCTCATGCCCGGTACGCTTCGCCGGCTGCTGATTCCCGCGCTCCTGCTCTCGGCCGCCGCGCCTGCGCTGGCCCAGGCCCCCGCCGGCGCCATCGTCCAGCCGCTGCCGCAGAGCACCGATCCGGCCGAACTGCTCGCCCAGGCGCTGCGCACGCTCACCACCGAGCCGCGCAATCTGGCCGCGCTCACCGCCGCCGGCCGCAACGCCCTGATCCTCGGCGATCCCAATGCGGCGGTCGGCTTCCTCGGCCGCGCCCAGGATATCGCGCCCAATGACGGGCTGGTGAAGGCGGGGCTCGGCTCCGCGCTCGTCCAGCTCGAAAAGCCGCAGGATGCGCTGCGCCTGTTCGCCGATGCCAGCCGGCTCGGCGTGCCGGATGCCGAATTCGCGGGGGATCGCGGCCTCGCCTACGATCTGACGGGCGACCAGCGCCGCGCCCAGGCGGATTATCAGACGGTGCTGGCGGCGCATCCGGACGACGATACCGCCCGCCGCCGCCTCGCGCTGTCGCAAGGCATATCGGGCCAGAAGGCGGCGGCGATCGCCACGCTCGATCCGCTCATCCGCAAGCGCGACATCGCGGCGTGGCGGGCGCAGACCTTCGTGCTGGCGATGGACGGGGACGCCAAGGGCGCCAACGACATCACCCGCATCATGCTGCCCCAGCAGGCGACGATGCTGCAGCCCTTCCTCGTCCGCCTCGGTTCGCTGACCCCCGCGCAGAAGGCGCGCGCCGTGCATTTCGGCGAGATGCCGGCGACGGGCGCGACCTATACGCCGACCCAGGTGGCGAGCGTCGACACGCCGGCCACCTATGCATCGGCGCCGCCGCGCCAGACTGTGCCCCAGCCGCGCAGCGATCCGGGGCCGCGCAGCGATCTGGCGCCGCTGCCGGCGAAGACGGTGCCGGTGCCGGTGCAGACCGCCGCCGCGACGCCGCCCGTCGTCCGGCCGACGCCCGCGCCGTCGCCGTCGTCGACGATGACCGCCACATCGGCTCCGGCCTCCTATGTCGCGGCGCCGCTGGCCGGCATCGCGCTCACCCCGGCCGCCCCGGCGCCCCAGCCCGCCGTGACCACCACGCCAGTGCCGCCGAGCACGCCGGCGCCGGCGGCATCCCCGCCGCCCGTGCAGGTCGCGCAGGCCACGCCGCCGCGGGCCGAGGTCGCCGGCCCGCCCGCGCCGCCGCCGTCCGCGCTGCCGACCCCGGCCGCCGAGGGCCATTACGACCTGCCGCACGACGCCGCGACGCGCACGGCAAGCCGCCCGGCCCGTCCGGCGCCCGCGCCCGTTCTCGCGCCGGCGAAGACGGTCGGCACGCCGGTCGTCCACGGCAAGACCGCCACCGCATCGGCCGATACGGACGCGACACCCGCCGCCGCCACGAAGAAGACGGCCAAGGCGCCGGCCAGGACCGAGCTGGCGAGCGCGGACGACAGCCCGGCCAAGTCCACGAGGAAGGGCGCGGCGAAGGACGACGATGCCGACGCCTTGCCCGCCAGGGGTGCGAAGGCGAAGCCGGCCAGCGCCGCCGCCAGGACGAAAACGGCCGCCACGGCCGATGACGACACGGATTGCACCCCCGTGCCGGCCGCGAAGGGCAGGGGCCGCCACGCCAGGCCCGTCGCGAAGAGGAAGCCCTCGACGGCCTGCGTGCAACTTGCCTCGGCCGACGATGACAGCGCCACCGCCGCCAAGGCGAAGAAGGGCGCGACGTCCAAGGCAAGCACCATCGGCGATGCCGATGACGGCAAGGCCAAGACGGCGAAATCGGCCAAGTCGGCCAAGGCCGTCACCGACAAGGCCGGTTCGGAGAAAGGCGGCGCCGAGCGCGTCTACGTCCAGGTCGCCGGCGGCGCCAATCGCGACGACATGGACAAGGCCTGGTCCGGCGTGAAGAAGAAGGCGCCGGAGCTGATGAAGGGCAGGGCGCCCTCCACCACCCCGCTCAAGGCGACCAACCGCCTGCTGGTCGGCCCGTTCAAGGACGAGAGCGAGGCGCAGGCCTTCGTCAACAAGATGGCGGCCAAGGGGCTGTCGGGCTTCACCTTCAAGAGCGGCAAGGGGCAGAAGGTCGAGAAGATCGATACCGCGCCATGACGCTGGCGCCTTATGCCGCCGATCCGGCGCGGAGCCCGGGGCGGCGCCACCCCGAGCCCGGCGGCGAGACGCGGGGGCCGCGTGACGCCTTCCAGCGCGATCGCGACCGCATCGTCCACGCCATCGCCTTCCGCCGGCTGCGCCACAAGACGCAGGTGTTCGTGGCGCCCGACGGCGATCATTTCCGCGTGCGCCTCACCCACAGCCTCGAAGTGGCCCAGATCGGCCGCACCATCGCGCGCGCGATGGGCCTGAACGAGGATCTCACCGAGGCGCTCTGCCTCGCCCACGACATCGGCCACCCGCCCTTCGGCCATGCCGGCGAGGATGCGCTGAAGGCCGCGACCCTCCATGCCGGCGGCTTCGATCACAACGCCCATACGCTGCGCATCCTGACCCGGCTGGAAAGCCCCTATCCGGGCTGGGACGGGCTCAATCTCAGCTGGGACATGCTGGAGGGGCTGGCCAAGCATAACGGCCCCGTCCGCCATCCCACCTGGGCGATGCGCGAGGCGGATGCGGACTTCCCGCTCGATCTCGCAAGCTGGCCGAGCCTGGAGGCGCAGATCGCCGCGATCGCCGACGACATCGCCTATGACAATCACGATATCGACGATGGCCTGCGCGCCGGCCTGCTCGATCTCGATGTGCTGTGCACCGTCCCCTTCGTCGGCACGCGCTGGCGGGCGGTGACCGATCGCCACCCCGATTGCGCGCGCCCCGATCGCCTGCGCCGCGAGCTGGTGCGCGACCAGATCGGCGCGATGGTCAACGACGTGATCGAGGAAAGCCGGGCGCGGATCGCCGGAAGCGGCGTCGGCTCGGTCGAGGAGGTGCGGGCCGCTGGCCGCCAGCTCGTCGGCTTCTCGCCGGAGATGGCGGCGGAGGAGCGGGTGCTCAAGCGCTTCATGTACGCCACCCTCTATCACAGCCCCTCGCAGATGGAGGTGGCGGCGGTGGCGCAGGGGCTGCTCGCCCGGCTGTTCGCGGCCTATGCCGCCGACCCGTCGCTCCTGCCGCCCAACTGGCGGGCGACGTTGCCGCCGGACGATCCGGACCGCACCCGCCACATCGCCGACTTCATCGCCGGCATGACCGACCGCTACGCCATCGCGCGGCATGTCGAGGTGGTCGGCCCGGTGGAGATGCCGGAGGGATTTTAGGGGCTCGCGGACGAAAGGAGGATTTGGAAGCGGCGTACTTCGCCCCGTTCAACCGGCATACAGCCCGGCCCGTCTATCGCCCCGGCCATGACGAAGACCCTGACCCTTCTCGCCCTCGCGCTCGGCGCCACCATGGCCTCGGCCCAGGACCTGCCCGATCGCCCGATCAGCCGCGCCGAGGTGATCGCCGCCGCCAAGGCGCAGTTCCAGAAGATCGATGCCAATCACGACGGCGTCGTCACCCGTGCCGAGTTCGATGCCTATCGGGCGCGGCAGTCGGCGGCGGGCGGCGACGACAATCCCTTCACCCATGTCGGCAGCCACTGGTTCGACCATGCCGACGCGAACGGCACCGGCCGCGTGACGTTGCAGCAGGCCGAGCAGCATCCGCTCCAGCTGTTCGACATGGCCGACATGAATCATGACAGGGTGATCAGCCCGTCCGAGGCACGCATGGCGATGGCGCTGCGCAGCTTCGGGAAATAGCCTATCTGCCCTCTCCCGCCTTCGCGGGGAGGGTGAGGGTCTTCTCGTTCGAGCACCCAGCGCGCGATCGGGAGCATATGCTCCGTTCGTCCTGAGCCTGTCGAAGGACGTGCCCCAAGCCCGACGCCTGCCGCACGTCCTTCGACAGGCTCAGGACGAACGGATTTGATCGAGCGCCCGATGCCCGTCACGCGAAGTCAAAAAAGAAGACCCTGACCCCACCCTCTCCCCGCGAAGGCGGGAAAAGGTTCAGGCCGCCGCCTTTTCCATTCCCAGCCTCGGCAGCAGGCTTGCCCCGCGCCGCGCCGGGCCTTCTGGCATCGCCACGCCGAAATGATCGAGCAGGGTGGGGAACAAATCGAGGATCGAGGCCGGCGCGCTTTGGCGCTTCCCCGATCCGGTGCGGATCCATAAGGCCCCGTCCGGATGATGGCGCCCGCTCTTGATCGCGTCGATGCGGTAGAGCAGATCGCCGAAGCGCAGCCGCGCGCCCGTCGCCTCGTCGATCACCGCCGTATCGGCGTCGGTGCGGGTGGCGATCTGGCAGCCGAAATAGAGCTGCGGTCCGTCCTCCATTTTCGCCGCGAAGTCGAACACCTGTCGTCCATCCTCCAGCCGCAGCGCCGCGATCCGCGCCTGTGCCGCGTCGCGCTGCGCGACCGTCTCGAAGCGGGCCATATATTGGTGGGTCATCGTCGGATCGACGGCGGCGCAGCGGATGTCCAGCCGGCCCAGGAACGTTTCGACGTCGTGGAGCCGGTGGAAATGCTGGCCGCCTTTCTCCTCGTGGCGGAGGAAGGGCTGCTGGCTGAGCGCGGTCATGAAGATCAGCAGCGCGCCATGCCGGTCCGCCAGCGCCAGGAACCGCCCGAGCAGCGCGTCCATCGCGCGATAGCCGAAGCGGATCGCGTCGCCATAGACCGCCATCTCCCCGGCATCGGGGCGGACGGTGAAGGCCTGCGGATCGAGATGCCGCCAGTAGCTGTGCTGGAGATGCGCGGTGCTGTTGAGGAAGAAGCTCGCGAAATCGGGCCGGTGGCGGCGGTAGAGCGCGTGGAACACGTCCGCCTGCAGCCGGTCGAGGATGGCGACGCGGCGGTAGGAGAGACGGGGATCGGACCATTTCTCGGATGCCAGCTGTTTCGCGATCGCGCCCACCGTGCCGGCGGACAGGCCATGGCGCAGCAGGAAGGAAAGGAACGCCGCCTGGTCGGCGAGGCCCGTGGACGCGCTGGCATTGCTATATTCGCGCACCTGCCCGCTGACGAAGCGGTTGTAGACGTTGAGCGCGGGCGGGAAGGCGTCACCCTGCTCGGTCCAGGGATCGGCCGCGAAGAAGCTGCCGGGGGTAGCGAAGGGCGCGACGTTCATGCTCGAGAAGCTGCCGACGGAAAGCCCGGCGGCGATCAGCGCGCGGTAGATGTCGACATGCGGCGCCCGCGCGCCGTCGGTCAGGTGAAAGACGCGATGCTGGTCGTAGGCGAGGCCGGTATGGACGGAATACCATTGGATCCACGGCTCCAGCAGCGCGCTGTCGTCGACGTCGGGCGTGGTGACGAAGCTGTCGGCGGTGGCGCGCAGCCGGGCGAAATGCGGCAGGTCGCCGGACGCGATCCAGCGATCGAGCAGCGCCGGGCACAGCTCGTTGAACTCCAGCAGCAGGACCTTGCGCGATGCCATCAGCGGCGACTCCTCGGACACGAGTCGTCCTATCACCGGCCGGGCCATGGCCTGAGCGGATCGTTCCGGCCAGCGTCCCAAATTGCGGCATTTGCGCATTCTGGCCCTCTCCCGCTTTCGCGGGAGAGGGAGGGGACCCGCCGAAGGCGGGGAGGGTGAGGGTCTTCTTCTAGAGCGAGGCCCGGATCGTATCGGCAACGCCCTCCAGATTCTCGATCACATCGTTGTTCCAGAAGCGCATCACCCTGTAGCCCTGCGCTTCGAGCCAGCGGGTGCGCTGGGCGTCCGTCTCAGCATCGTGCTGGCCGCCATCCAGTTCGACCACCAGTTTCGCCTCGACGCATAGGAAGTCCACGACATAGCGACCCAACGTGGCTTGCCGGCGAAATTTCGCCCCGGCCAACTGCCGGTTGCGCAGGATGTGCCAGATCATCTTCTCGGCGTTGGTCGCGTCGCGCCGCAGCCTGCCCGCATGGATGCTGATCTGGCGGCGGACCGGAAACATGACGCGCTCTTTGGCGGCGAAGGAAGACAGGAAGAAGACCCTCACCCAACCCTCTCCCGCGAAAAGCGGGAGAGGGCTTTATGTCCCGGCTTCAGGAAAGCCCCTCCCTTTCAGGGAGGGGAGAGAGTGTTCGCCCGCGCTCCCCTTCCACAATAGGATTCCACCTGTCATCGCTGCCTGCGTGACGGCTTTTCCGCCTCTCCTCCGCCCCGATCGTCGCCGCACCGCTCGCACTGGAGGGCGAACCCCCCTCGCATGGGCGTCCATGTTGTCCATGTTGAACCCGCTTGGCCCCGCGAATCGGCATGCCCGCGAATTGCGCGCCCGTCCCCCCCACGCTAAGGCCCCGGCCTTCGACCATCAGCGAAAAGATTGCCCGTGACGCTTTATATCCGCTTCGCCGAGGAGATCGGCCGCATTCTCGACAGCCTCGAGGCCGAGGGGACCATCCCCGCCGGGCTGCCGCGACGTGCCGTCTCGATCGAGCCGCCGCGCGATCCGGGCCATGGCGATCTCTCCACCAACGCCGCGATGGTGCTGGCCAAGCCGGCCGGCTCCAATCCGCGTGCGCTGGCCCAGGCGCTCGCGCCGAAGCTGGCGCAGGTGGCGGGCGTGACGGCGGTGGAGGTTGCCGGCCCCGGCTTCATCAACATGCGCCTCGCGCCCGAGGTGTGGCTCGGCGAACTGGCCGCGATCCTCGGCCAGGCGGGCGATTATGGCCGCTCGACCGCCGGCGAGGGCCATCGCGTCAACGTCGAATATGTCTCCGCCAATCCCACCGGGCCGATGCACATGGGCCATTGCCGGGGCGCGGTGGTGGGCGATGCGCTCGCCAGCCTGCTGGCCTTCTCCGGCCATCCGGTGACGCGCGAATATTATGTCAACGATGCCGGCGCGCAGGTGCAGACGCTCGGCCGCTCGGTCCACCTGCGCTATCGCGAGGCGCTGGGCGAGGATATCGGCGAGATTCCCGAGGGCTTTTATCCCGGCGACTATCTGAAGCCGGTGGGCGCCGCGCTCGCCGCCGAGTTCGGCACCCGGTACCAGTCGGCGCCCGAGGGCGCGTGGCTGGACCTGTTCCGCACCAAGGCGGTCGCCGCGATGATGGATATGATCCGTGCCGATCTCGCCTTGCTCGGCATCCATCACGATATCTTCGCGTCCGAGGCCGGGGTGCAGAGCGCGGGCAAGGTGGATGCCGCCTTCGCGGAGCTGCGCGAGAAAGGCCTGCTCTACGAGGGCGTGCTCGAGCCGCCCAAGGGCGAGCTTCCCGACGACTGGGAGCCGACCGAGATGACCCTGTTCCGCGCCACCGAGTTTGGCGACGATCAGGATCGGCCGGTGCGCAAGTCCGACGGCGGGCTCACCTATTTTGGCACGGACCTCGCCTATCACGCGCAGAAGGCGGCCGAGGCCGACGAGCTGATCGACATCTGGGGCGCCGACCACGCCGGCACCGTCAAGCGCATCCAGGCCGCGGTGCAGGCGCTGACCGGGGGCAAGCGCTTCGACGTCAAGCTGGTGCAGATGGTGAAGCTGCTGCGCAACGGCGAGCCGGTGAAGATGTCCAAGCGCTCGGGCCAGTTCGTGACGCTGGCCGACGTGGTGAACGAGGTGGGCCGCGACGTGGTGCGCTTCACCATGCTCACCCGCAAGGCCGATGCGCAGATGGATTTCGACTTCGCCAAGGTGGTGGAGGCGTCGAAGGACAATCCCGTCTTCTACGTGCAATATGCCCATGCCCGCGTCCGCTCGGTGCAGCGCAAGGCCAAGGAGGAGATGGGGCTGGCGGTCGGCTCGGCCGATCTCACCCGGCTGGACGACGAGGAACTGGCGCTGGTAAAGCTCGCCGCGCAGTTCCCGCGCATCGTCGAGCAGGCGGCCGCCACCCGCGAGCCGCATCGCATCGCCTTCTATCTCTATGATCTCGCGGCCGCTTTCCACGCGCTGTGGAATCGGGGCAACGATCGGCCGGACCGTCGCTTTTTGGTGCAGGATGATCCCGAGACGACACAGGCGAGGCTTTCCCTCGCCGAAGGGATCGGGCAGATATTAAGAAATGGCCTGTCGATCATGGGGGTCGCGGCGGCCGAGGAGATGTAAGGCGATGTCGGATTCGGGGCGGAGCATGGGCGGCAATGCGGACGAGGACCGCCTGCCCTGGCTGGAGCCGGTCGAGGACGAGACGGCCGAGGAGGGTGTCTCCGCCGGTCGCCTGATCGCCGGCCTCGTCGCCGCGCTCGTGATCCTGGGCTGCGTCGTCGGGGGCGTCTATTGGCTGAAGCAGCGCGTCTCCGGCGGCGGATCGGGCACCGTGCCCGGCAACCCGACGCTGATCGCCGCCCAGCCCGGGCCTTACAAGGTGAAGCCCAGCGAAGAGGGCGGCATGCAGGTGAAGGGGCAGGGCGACAGCGCCTATGCCGCGAGCGAGGGTGCCGATCCGAACGCCAAGATCGATCTGTCGAAGGTGCCCGAGGCGCCGATCGCCAAGGGTGCTCCGGCTCCGGCGCCTGCCAAGCCGGTCGAGACGGCCAAGCCGGTCGAGACCGTCAAGGCGGAGCCGGTGACGCCGGTGAAGACCGTACCGATGCCGGCACCGAAGCCCGCGCCGGTCGCCGCCAAGCCCGCCGCTCCGGCGCCCGCGCCCGTCCAGACGGCGGAAGCGCCCGCGGCCGGCGGCACCATCCAGCTCGGCGCGCTGCCCAGCGAGGCGGCCGCCAATGCGGCGTGGAAGTCGCTGTCGGGCCGCTATGGCTATCTGGCGGCGCTCACCCATTCGGTGGTGCAGGCCCAGGTCAACGGCAAGACCTATTACCGTCTGCGCGCGGGCGCGGGTGGGCAGGCCTCGTCGGTCTGCTCGAAGCTCAAGGTGGCGGGCGAGGCTTGCACGGTCGTGAAGTGAGGCCTACCGCCTCGCGATCATGATCCCCGCTTTCTTCGGCCTGTCCGGCCTCGCGCTGACCGACGCCGAGCGGCAATTCTTCCGCTCGGCCGATCCCGCCGGCTTCATCCTGTTCAGGCGCAACTGCGGCGATCGCGGGCAGATGAAGGCGCTGACCGACGAACTGCGGTCGCTCTCCGGCCGCGACGACGTGCCCATCCTGATCGATCAGGAAGGCGGCCGGGTGCAGCGCATGAGCCCGCCCGAATGGCCGAAGCTGCCCGCCGGCGAGGCCTTCGCCCGATTGTGGGACAAAGCCCCGGTCTCGGCGATGGAGGCGGCGCGGCTGAACGCCAAGGCGATCGCCGTGATGCTGCGCGAAGTCGGCGTCAACGTCGATTGCCTGCCGCTGCTCGACGTCCGTCGCCCCGATGCCGATGCGGTGATCGGCGACCGGGCGCTCGGCACCGAGCCGAAGCAGGTCGCCTCGCTCGGCCGCCTGGTGCTCGACGGGCTGCGCGAGGGCGGCGTGGTCGGCGTGGTCAAGCACATGCCGGGCCATGGTCGCACCCATCTCGACACCCACAAGGCGCTGCCGGTGATCGACGCGACCGACGAGGAACTGGCCGAGGATATCCAGCCCTTCCGCCAGCTCAACGACGCGCCGATGGGGATGACGGCGCATCTCGTCTACGCCGCCTGGGATGCCGAGCGGCCGGCGAGCCAGTCGCCGATAGTGGTGAACGACATCATCCGGGGCCGGATCGGCTTCGACGGGCTGCTGATGTCGGACGATCTCGGCATGCACGCCTTGTCCGGCGATTTCGGGGCGCGGGCGGCGGGCGCGCTGGCGGCGGGCACCGACATCGCGCTCCACTGTTCGGGCGAGATGGCCGAGATGGAGGTGGTGGCGGGCGCGCTCGGGCCGATCGCTGCCACAAGCTACGACCGTCTCCAGCGCGCCATGGCGACGATCGCGACGCAGGCCTCGGACGAAGGCTTCGAGGAACTGGCGGCGAAGCGCGATTCGCTGCTGGCCTTGGCCTGAGCCCAAAAACCCCGTTCGGGTTGAACCTGTCGAAGGACATGCATCGGGCGATGCGCTTGCAGCCCGTCCTTCGACAGGTTCAGGACGAACGGAGTATTGGCGGCGAGCGTTGTGACAGGCTAGCGTCGAACCGTGGACCAGACCGACGACACGCTCACCATCGACATAGACGGCTGGGAAGGCCCGCTCGACCTGCTGTTGGCCCTGGCCCGGCAGCAGAAGGTGGATCTGCGCGAGCTGTCGATCCTCGCGCTGGTCGAGCAATATCTCGTCTTCATCGAGAGCGCCAAGCAGCTCAAGCTGGAGATCGCCGCCGATTATCTCGTGATGGCGGCGTGGCTGGCCTATCTCAAGTCCGGCCTGCTGCTGCCCCGCGATCCCGAGGTCGAGCCCAGCCCCGAGGAACTCGCGCTGCGCCTGCAACTGCGCCTGCAGCGGCTCGATGCGATGCGCGAGGCGGGCGGGCGGCTGATGGGGCGCGACAGGATCGGCCGCGACGTGTTCGGCCGTGGCGCGCCGGAAGGCCTCAAGGTGATCCGCAAGGCCGCCTGGCACGCCGAATTGTTCGATCTGATCGCGGCGTATGGCGCCGTCACCGCGCGCAACAAGCCGGTGATGCACGTCGTCTCGCGCCGCCCGGTGATGACGCTGGAGGCAGCGCTGCAGCGGGTCGAGGCGATGCTGGGCCATGCCGTCGACTGGACGGCGCTGGAACGCTTCCTGCCCGCCACGCTCGATCCGCAGCTGGCGAAATCCTCCCGCGCCTCCTCCTTCCTCGCGATGCTGGAACTGGCCAAGCAGGGCCGGCTGGAGCTTCGCCAGGAGGACGCGTTCGATACGCTGTGGGTGCGCGCGGCATGATGTCTCATGACGAGCGCGTGGTGGAGGCGGTGCTGTTCGCCGCCGAGACGCCGCTGACCAGGGCGGAGATCGAGGCGGCGGCGGGCGAGGGCGTGGATGTCGCCGCCGGCCTCGCCGCGCTGGCGACGAGCTATGCGGCGCGCGGCATCCATCCGGTGGAACGCGGCGGGCGCTGGCATTTCCAGACAGCGCCGGATCTCGCCCACATCCTGCGCCGCACCCGCGAGGAGCCGCGCAAGCTCAGCCGCGCGGCGATCGAGACGCTGGCCATCATCGCCTATCACGAGCCGGTCAGCCGCGCCGAGATCGAGGCGATCCGGGGCGTGCAGATCAGCAAGGGCACGCTCGACGTGCTGATGGAGGCGGGCTGGGTGCGCCCGGCCGGCCGGCGCGAGGTGCCGGGCCGGCCGCTCACTTATGCCACCACGGCGGGCTTTCTCACGCACTTCGGGCTGGAGAGCCGGCGCGACCTGCCGGGCATCGAGGATTTGCGCGCCGCCGGCCTGCTCGATCCCGTCGAGGACATGCTGATGCACGCGGAGGTGGAAACCGGAAGCGAGGAGGACTAGATAGGGCGCTCTTACTTGGAGAAAGCGCATGGGTCTGTCCCCGATTCACATCATCCTGCTCGCGCTGGTCGCGGTGCTGGTGCTAGGCGGCGGGCGGTTCTCGGCGCTGATGGGCGATGTCGCCAAGGGCGTGAAGCAGTTCAAGAAGGGCATGGCGGAGGACGATTCGACTGATCGCCCGGAGCCGCCGCGCCCCTCGCCGCGCCTGCAGGCGCAGCAGCCTGTCGAACCGATCGTGGAGCATGATCCGGCGCCGGTTCGGGAGGATCGGCCGAATTCGTGATCGCATCGCCGTCCCGTAGCCGCTGCTGACGCATGTTCGATATCGCCCCGTCCGAATTGATGCTGGTCGCGCTCGTCGCGATCGTCTTCATCGGCCCGAAGGATTTGCCGCGCGCGATGCGCTTCGTCGGCCAGTGGGTCGGCAAGGGGCGGACGATGGCGCGCCATTTCCGCTCGGCGATGGACGAAATGGTCCGCGAGGCCGAGATGGCCGAGATGGAGCAGAAGTGGAAAGCCGAGAACGAGCGGATCATGCGCGAGCATGCCGACCTGATGGCGAGCGTCACCGCACCCGTCGAGGCGCTGCCCGCGCCGGTTCCCGCTGCCGGGGTGCATGCCGAGACAACGGTGCCCCAGCCGGCGACGCCCGAGCAGGAGCCGCTGCTCCCGCTGGAGCCGGCCGCGCCCGTCCGCCAGCCGCCAGAGGCCTGATCCGATGGCCGAGGGGGAGAATGATCTCGACGACTCGCGCGCGCCGCTGCTCGATCATCTCATCGAATTGCGCCGGCGGCTGATCTGGAGCTTCCTAGCGCTCGGCGCCTGCTTCCTAGTCTGCCTCTATTTCGCCGAGAACATCTTCGCCTTCCTCGTCCAGCCGCTGCTGCGGGCGGGGCAGGGCAAGCTGATCTACACCGACATCTTCGAGGCCTTCTTCGCCAACGTGAAGGTGGCCTTCTTCTCGTCGATCATGCTGAGCTTCCCGATCGTGGCGAACCAGGTCTGGCGCTTCGTGGCGCCGGGGCTCTACGCCAAGGAGAAGAAGGCGTTGCGGCCCTTCCTGGTGCTGACGCCCGTGCTGTTCCTGTCGGGCGCGGCGATGGCCTATTACATGGCGATGCCGCTGGCGCTGCACTTCCTGCTCGGCGCCTCCTTCCAGCGCAACATCGGTGGCGTCCAGCAGGAGGCCTTGCCGGCGATCGGCAATTATCTCAGCTTCGTCACCAAATTCCTGTTCGGCTTCGGTGTCGCCTTCCTGCTGCCGGTGCTGCTGATGCTGCTGGAGCGCGCCGGCATCGTGACGCGCACGCAGCTGATCAAGGGCCGGCGCTACGCGATCGTCGCCGTGTTCGCGGTGGCGGCGGTGCTGGCGCCGCCGGATCTGCTCTCGATGGTGCTGCTCGCGGTGCCGCTCTGCCTGCTCTACGAATTCGCGCTGATCATGATCTGGTTCACCGAACGCCGCCGGGCGCGCGAAGCGGCGGAGGCCGAGGCGGCGTAGCCGTTTTCGCCCGCACGCCGACATTCAGGCCGTGCGGACCGCCTTGCGCGCGAGCAGGCGACCGGCAAGCCAGCGCCGCACCGGCTCGTCGAACAGCTTCAGGCTGCCATAGGCAATGGCGACCGAGGCCACGAAGACGCCCGCACCGACCAGGGCGCCCTGCAGGGCGGGCACCTTCCGGTCGACCACCCACCCCGTATAGATGTAGATCAGCGGATAGTGCGTGATGTACAGCGGATAGGAGAGGTCTCCGAAGAAGCGCGCGACCACGATCGAGCGCCCTTCTTCGCGCTTCTCGCCCGCTCCGATGGCGACGATCAGCGGGAACAGCAGGATGATGCAGCCCGCCTCGTACAGGCCATTGACCCACAGGTGCGCGGTTCCGCCGAAACGCGGAAGCGCCAGCGCGACGATCAGCAGGAGGCTGCACATCCCGAAGGCGTGACGGACCCTGATCCGCTTGCCCGAGCGCATGAGCAGGACGCCCGCGAAGAACGGAAACAGCACGCGCGCGAATCCGATGTGCAGGCTGCCCGCATCGAGCGACCAGCCGCCGATCAGGTCGCCCCGCGCGCCGAACACCGCGAGGTGGATCAGCAAGAGCGCGGCGAGGGCGACGAAGACGGCCAGCCAGCGGATGGGAAGCTTCCGCAGGCCGGCGGCATAAAGGATGTTGGCGACATATTCGTAGAACAGCGACCAGGCTGGCCCGTTGAGCGGAAACGTCTCGTCCCAGCCGCGAACGTCCATCGATTTGGGCAATGGCAGCATCGTGAAGCCGATCCCCATCACCAGCAGCACCTGGGCCACCGAGGCCGATGCGACCTTGGGAAAGATCGAGAAGTCCTGAAACCAGAACAGCGCCGCGCCGAACAGGCTACCGAGCACGATCATCGGCTGAAGCCGGACGAGCCGGCGCTTGTAGAATTCCCATTGGGACATCGTTCCCCAGCGATCGTCATAAGCGTAGGCGACGACGAAGCCGGACAGCAGGAAAAAGAAATCGACGGCCAGATAGCCGTGGTTGATGATCTGCTTTTGCGGATCGTTGTCGGCATAGGCCTCGAACAGATGGAACACGACCACCACCAGCGACGCGACGCCGCGAAGCCCGTCGAGGACGACATAATGGCCCTTGCCGGGCGCGTTGGCGTCGATCGAGGTCGCAGCGGTCATATCCGTCATGACGATCGTCTGGCCGGGGGCGCGCGCTCTGGCAACCGCAAAGGCGGCCGGCGGATTGCCACCATTGGCCGATGCGGCATCGGCCCCTGACGCACGGGCGATTCCGATTCGCGGGCACGCAAAAAGGGCGCCGCCGGCTTCCCGGCGACGCCCTTCCGTCTGCGATCAGCTCGAAAGCTTATTTCGACTGGTCGGCCGCCTTGGTGGTGGCGTGGCCGACCGACGAGACGTCCTTGCCCGCGCCCGCGACGGTGTTGCAGGCGGCCAGGGTGAACATGCCGGCAAGCAGCCCGGCGGTGACGATTTTGCGAACCATGGAGAATCTCCCATTCAGACGGCGTATTGCCGCCGCGTTCAGAAAAATGCGCCCCCGAAACAATAGTTCCGCAAACTGTCGCTTCGCAGGAAACCTGTGCTTTTCGGGGCATGGCGACGGTGCATCGCGCCGGACAAATTTTGGGTCCGGTCGCGCCATCGGGGGGATGATGGAGCGGCCGGACCCAGTTTTGTTCTGGATAGCGAGAGCGGGGGGGCAAAAGGTCGCTATCCGAGGTGTAAAACGGGCCGGAATAAGGCTGGTTCCCGGCCCGCGCGAAAAAATTTCGGGCCTTTCGTCGAAATCGGTGTCAGGCCTGCGTCGGCTCGGTCATCACTGCGATCTCGATCGCCAGCAGCCCTTCCGCGTCATTCCGGTCCAGCGGGGAGCGGAGCTGGCGGGAGAGGCCGCCGATGACGCGCTCGAACAGTTCGAAATGCTGGTCGATCGGCGCCGCGTCGCGATCGAGCGCGGGCGAGCGCACGGTCAGCCGGGCGCGATCGGGTTTGTCCGGCACCGCCTCCAGCGTGATCCCGATCGTCGTGCCCGGCAGCCGCAGCATCGCCGTCTCGATCACCTCCACCAGCAGGAAGGCGACCGACACCGCCACGTCCTGGTTGGTGTGGAAGAGGCCGAGATGGAGCGTGATGACCGGCGGCTTGGCACCGGCCTGCAGCGATCCACGCAGATTGGCGGCGATCTCGCCGATCAGCGGGCGCAGCGCGATGCCGTGATTGACCTCCATTTCGGCATAATGGCTGCGGTGGACGAGGGCGAGCGCGTCCACGCGGCGCTGGATGGTGGCATAAGCATCGGCGGCCTCCACCGTCGGTGCGCCGCGCGCATGGATGTTGAGCAGGCTGGCGACCACCTGCAGGTTGTTCTTCACCCGGTGATGCACCTCGCGCGTCAGCCGCGTCTGGCGGGCGAGGCCTTCCTCCAGGTCCGCCTCGTGGCGGGTGATGGTCTGCGCGGCGAGCTGGAAGGCGCGGCCCAGCGTGCGGATCTCGAAAGCGGGCGTGGTGAGTGGCGGGGGCGAGAAGCGGCCGGTCAGGCGATAGGCGTCGATCGCCTCCTGCATCGATTCGAGCGGGCGCAGGATCAGCCGGTCCACCACCAGCCAGCCGATCGCGGCACCGGCCACCCACATCAGGATCGGCAGCAGCGTGAGCAGGATCTCGTTGGCGCTGAGCGGCGGGCTCGCCACGGACATGGAGAGGCGCAATTGGCCGGCCGCCACCGGCTGATCGGCGAGTAGCTCCCGCCCGACCGGCAGCGACTGAATGGCGGCCAGCGCCAGAGCGTGGCCCTGCGGATCGCTCACCTTCAGGGAATAGCTGCCATCCAGCGCGTGCGGATGGGCGGCGGCGGCGACCAGATCGCGCGGCAGCGCGGCGAGGATCCAGCCAGGCAGATCCGGTGCGCTGGTGATCAGGCGCACGGCCTGCCCATCCTGATCGATCGCGACCAGCGGCGTCGGCGGTGCCGCCCGCAGCGGCAGGGTCGCGGTGAAGCGCGTGCTGGCGCACAGCAATTTGCCGGTCCCGTCGAACAAGGCGACCGCGGCGCCCGGCCCGATCGCGGCGGCGCCGCGCGCGCAGCCGGTCGCCCCTTCGCGCTGGGTGCCGCGCAGGATCCCGGCGGTCCGGTCGATCATGAGATTGAAGCGTTCGGCGCTGTCGGTCGCCAGCAGCCGCGCGGCCGCCTCGCGGTTGGTGCGGTTGGCCTTGGCGGTTTCGAGCGAGGCCAGCGACGCGATCATGCCCAGCGGCAGCAGCGCCAGGCTGAGCACGATCAGGATCTTCAGGCTGGTTGAGAGACGCGCGAACAGCCGAATGGCCGGGGAAGGCGGCGGGAGAGGATGCAAAGGGCGTTCCGGCGGCACGCCCCTAGCGGAGCTTGCCCAGCAGATCGAGCAACTCCGACGGGATATCCTCGCTCACCGTCCTGGCATAGACGGAGCGCAATGCGTGACCCACGTCGCGGTCGGACGTCTTGCCGTCTCCGCCGGATTCCGCAGAACCCTTGGCGCCGCGTTTGTTCTTGTTACCGTCGCTCAACGCCAATCTGCCCCGTCCCCTGTCGATATCGCCTTGCGATCACCGAACGCGAAACCATAGCCTAAAAAACCGCCCGCGAGGCCGATCGTTTCGGCATTCTCATGACCTGCGATAAAATCCTCGCGTGGCCGTGGAAACAAAAAAGTCGCAGGATGGTTCCACATTGGATGATCGTTTCGTTCAAGGGGGCGATCGTCCGGGGGAGGGCGCACTCGACAGCCGTTCCTGCCCTGGGCCATTAAGGGCTGCACACAGGAGTTTGGAACGATCATGTCGCTTGGACAGGAACTGGCCCCCCATCTGCCGTTCGTACGGCGTTACGCGCGCGCGCTCACCGGCACCCAGAAGCACGGGGACGCTTATGTCCGCGCCACGCTGGAGGCGATCGTCGCCGCACCCGAGGATTTCCCGCGCGACGTCGATCCCCGGCTCGGCCTCTACAAGACCTTCCAGGCGATCTGGGGCTCGGCCAATGTCGAGACCGGCGTCGATGGCGGGCAGGATTCCGCCCAGCCCGAGGCGATCGCCCAGGCGCGCCTCGCCCGCATCACGCCGCGCTCGCGCCAGGCGCTGCTGCTGACGGCGATGGAAGGCTTCACCAGCGAGGATGCGGCCTATCTGATCGGCGTCGACACGTCCGAGGTGGAGGCGCTCGTCGCCGACGCGCTTTCGGAGATCGAGCGGCAGACCCATGCCGAGGTGCTGATCATCGAGGACGAGCCGATCATCGCCATGGATCTGGAGACGATCGTGCGCGATCTCGGCCATGGCGTGACAGGCGTGGCGGTGACCCGCGACGAGGCGGTGGCGCAGGCTATGGCGCGCCGGCCGGGCCTCGTGCTCGCCGACATCCAGCTGGCCGACGACAGTTCGGGGATCGATGCCGTGAAGGACATCCTCGCCCAGTTCGAGGTGCCGGTGATCTTCATCACCGCCTTCCCCGAGCGGCTGTTGACGGGTGAGCGGCCCGAGCCGACCTTCCTGATCACCAAGCCCTTCCAGCGGTCGACCGTGAAGGCGGCGATCGCGCAGGCGCTGTTCTTCGACAGCTCGACCGTTCCGGCCTGACGGAACCGCCGGCCCTCGCCCGACGTTGGCAATGCGTAACGATCGGGAGAGGGCCGATGGCTCAGGACGAACCGCATCTTTCGGAAACGGAAGCCAGTGCCGGCAAGAAGACCGGCGCGATGCGCTACGTGCTCGCCATCTCGCTTGTCGCGATCGTGGTGATTTTTGCTATCTTGCTGATTATCAATCGATAATATGGAATATAACAATGCGAGGGTGGCGCCTGACGATCGGGCGCCCTATCTCTCGGCGGAGGACGACACTGGTGGCAGTGGCACGGAGCATGGGGCAGCGATGACGAATGACGGTCCGCCCCGCGCGGAGGACGAGGATGGCGATGAGGCGGTGGAGACCCCCGTTCACACGCCGCTTCCGGACAATGAGTTCAAGGAGCAACTGGCTCAGGTGATCCCGCATCTGCGCGCTTTCGGGCGTTCGCTGTCGGGCAATCGCGATCTGGCCGACGATCTGGTGCAGGAGACGCTGCTCAAAGCCTGGGCGGCGCGCCAGCGCTTCCAGGCGGGCACCAACATGCGCGCCTGGACCTTCATCATCCTGCGCAATCTGTTCCTGAGCCAGATGCGCCGCGCCCGCTTCAAGGGCGAGTGGGACGAGATCACGGCGAACAAGCTGCTGGCGGCGCCGGCCAGCCAGGATCGCCACGTCGAACTCGGCGACATGCAGCGCGCCTTGCTCCACCTGCCCCAGCCGCAGCGAGAGGCGCTGATCCTCGTCGGTGCGGGCGGGTTCGCCTATGAGGAAGCGGCCGAGATTTGCGGCTGCGCGGTCGGCACGATCAAGAGCCGTGTGGCACGTGGCAGGGTCGCGCTCGAGGCGCTGCTGAGCGAGGGCAAGCTGCCGTCGCGCCGCACCCATGAGACCGATCCGAACACGACGGCGCTGCAGACGATCATGGACCAGGTCGACGACCTGAGCCGGGACGCGCTCGACCACAAATAAGGTTGCCGCTGTTCCCCGGCCGCTCGTGATTTCAGCCGATCGTGATTCCCGACCGTTCGCTCTGAGCTTGTCGCGGGCTGTCCTTCTTTTTTGGAAAACAAGAAAGAAGGGCAGGACTTCGACGGGCTCAGCCCGAACGGGTTGAGAGCAGCATCGGCCTCACGCGAATGGGCCGGTGCTCACCGAATCCGGTTCAGCAGCTTCTCGAATTCGGCCGGCGTCGCCTTCCCGCAATCGAAGCTGGCGCGCAGCGCGTTGCGCACGCCCTGATGCTCGACCGGATCGGCCACCGTGCGGGTCCGGCCGTCCGAGCGGGCTTCCGCCTCTGTCAGTGATTTCCAGCCGAGCGTGACCATAGACAGAACAACGCCGGAGTTCGGTGGGGGTTGCGTTGCATCAAGTTCACCGGCAACCCGCCGGCATGAGCGGCGAAAATGCCACACGGGTCCAGGCGGCGCTGGAGAGGGCGCTGGCGCATGCCCCCTATCTGCGGCGCCTGTCGGCGCGCGAGCCCGCGATCAAGAGCGCGCTGGAGGCCGGGGATCTGGCGGCAGCCCTTGAATCCTGTGACGATTGGGGCATCGGTACCGATTCGGTCGCGTCACAATTGCGTAGGAAAAAGAGGCGCTTGGCGCTGACCCTGGCGGTCGGCGATCTGGCCGGGATCCTGTCGCTGGAAGAGGTGACGAGGCAGCTGTCCCGTTTCGCCGATCAAGCGTTGGATCGTGCCATTGACGCGGCGATACGCGAACGCACGCCCGATGCCGAGCCGCGTGGCTTCGTCGCGCTGGCCCTGGGCAAGCATGGCAGCGGCGAGCTCAATTATTCGTCCGATATCGATCCGATCCTGCTGTTCGACCCCGAAACGCTACCGCGCCGCGCCAAGGACGAGCCGGTCGAGGCGGCGGCGCGGATCGCCAAGCGGGTGGTCGAGCTGCTGCAGGCGGTGGACGGCGACGGCTATGTCTTCCGGGTCGACCTGCGGCTGCGTCCCTCGCCGGAGGCGACGCCACCGGCGCTGCCCCTCTCGGCGGCGCTCACTTATTACGAATCGAGTGCGCTGCCCTGGGAGCGCGCCGCCTTCATCCGGGCGCGCGCGGCGGCCGGGGACATCGCGCTGGGGCAAGGTTTCCTTTCGGCGATCCGGCCCTTCGTGTGGCGCCGCTCACTCGATTTCGGCGCGCTGGGCGAGATCCGAGCGCTGACCCGCCGCATCCGCAGCCATTACGAGGCCGGCCAGCGCTTCGGCCCCGGCTTCGATCTCAAGCGCGGGCGAGGCGGCATTCGCGAGATCGAATTCTTCGCCCAGATCCACCAGCTGATCCATGGCGGCCGCAACACGGCGCTGCGGGCGCCCGCGACGCTCGATGCGCTGCAGGCCCTGGGCACGGCGGGGCTGATCGCGGCGGACGACGTGGCCGGCCTGTCCGAGGCCTACCGCCTCTATCGCACCGTCGAGCATCGGCTGCAGATGGTGGAGGACCAGCAGACCCACAGCCTGCCGCGCGATCCGGGCGCTCTCGACAATGTCGCGCATCTCGACGATCGCGCGGATGGCGCCGCTCTGCTGGACGTGCTGCGTCCGCATGTCGCGCGCGTGGGCGCGCTGTACGACAGTCTCGATCCACCGGAGGACCGGGGGCTCCCGCGCGACGAGGAGATGCTGGAGCAGGCGCTGGCCTCGGTCGGCTTCGCCGATGCCAAGGCGGCGGCGCAGCGCGTCGCGCAATGGCGCGGCGGCGGGATACGCGCGCTGCGCTCCCCGGCGGCGCAGCAGGCGCTGGAGGCGGTGCTGCCGGCGCTGGTCGCGGCGCTCGGCCGGGCGCCCGATCCGGCGACGGCGCTCAACCGCTTCGATGCGATGCTCTCGCGCCTGCCGAGCGCGATCAACCTGTTCCGATTGCTGGAGGCGCGGCCGCAACTCGCCCGTCTGGTCGGCGACGTGCTGAGCCTCGCGCCGACGCTCGCCGAGATGCTCGGCCGCCGCCCCGAACTGATCGACGGCCTGATCGATGCCAGCGCCCTGGAGGCGCCGCCCGGCGTCGCCGCGCTCGCCACCCGATTCGCGGGGACAGGCGGGGAGGATTATCAGGCGCTGCTCGATCGCGTGCGGCGCGAGGTCAACGAACTGCGCTTCGCCGAGGGGGTGCAGATCGTCTCGGCGGCTTCCGATCCGCTGGAGGTGGCGGGCGGCTATTCGCGCATCGCCGAAGGCGCGCTGGCGGCGCTCGCCGACGCCACCGTCGCCGAGTTCAAGCGCGCCCACGGCCGCGTGCCGGGCGGCGAACTGCTGATCCTGGCGCTGGGTCGCTTCGGCGGGGCGGCGCTCACCCACGCCTCCGATCTCGATCTCGTCTATCTCTTCACCGGCGATCATCTGGCGGAATCGGACGGGCCGAAGCCGCTCGGCGCCACCCAATATTTCAACCGCCTCGCCCAGCGCGTCACCGCCGCGCTCTCGGTGCCGACCGCCGCCGGTCCGCTGTACGAGGTGGACACCCGGTTGCGTCCCTCGGGCACGCAGGGCCTGCTCGCCGTCAGCCTCGACAGCTTCGCGCGCTACCAGCGCGAGGGGGCATGGACCTGGGAGCATATGGCGCTTGCCCGCGCCCGCCCCGTCTACGGATCGGCGGACGGGCGCGGCGCGTTGCAGGCGATCGTCGACGAGACGCTCGGCCGCGAACGCGATGGCGGGAAGCTCATGGCCGACGCGGTGAAGATGCGCGGCGACATGGCGCGCCACAAGCCGCCCGCCGGGCCGCTCGACGTGAAGCTGATGGATGGCGGGCTCGTCGATCTGGAGTTCGTGATCCACGTCACGCAGCTCGCGAACCGGACGGGCTTCGATCCGCGCCTGCGCCCCGCGCTGGCGCTGCTGGTCGATGCCGGGCTGCTGCCGGACGCGCTGCGTCCCGCCTACGAACTGATGGCCCGCATCCTCGTCACGCTCCGCCTGATCAGCCCGGATGCGCAGGAGCCCAGCCCGGCCGCCCGGGATGCGCTGGTCCGGGCCTGTGGCCTCCCCGATTGGCCCGCGCTGCTTGCGGCGCTCGACGAGGCGCGGCAGAGCGTGCGGACGGCATGGGGTGCGATCGTCGCCCAGGCGGAAATCGCCCCAACAGGAGAGGCATGATGGCAGAGCTCAATCCCGGCGATCCGGCACCCGACGTCACGCTGACGACGCCCGAGGGCGGCACGCTCACGCTCTCGCAGTTGCGCGGGCGGCCGCTGGTCTTCTATTTCTATCCCAAGGACGACACGTCGGGATGCACCCGTGAGGCCCAGGATTTCTCGCATCTCAAGGCCGCGTTCGACGGCGCGGGGGTCGACATCCTCGGCGTCTCCAAGGATCCGCCCGCCAAGCATGTGAAGTTCGCGGCCAAGCATGGGCTCACCATCAGCCTCGCCTCGGACGAGGACGGATCGGTGTGCGAGGCGTTCGGCACCTGGATCGAGAAGAGCCTTTATGGCCGCAAATATATGGGCATCGATCGCGCGACCTTCCTGATCGACAAGGACGGGCGCGTCGCGAAGGTCTGGCGCAAAGTGAAGGTGCCGGGTCATGCCGAAGCGGTGCTGGCGGCGGCCGAGGCGCTGGCGCGCGGGTGATGCCGTTCGGCAGGGCGGGGGTGGACGCGTCGCGCTCGATCGCCGAGGCGTGCCGCGCTGTCCTGCTGACCACCGATCCGCGCGAGAAGGCCTTCGCCGCCCGCGCGGTCGCCCGGAGCTGGCGCGCGGGCCGGCTGGCGCATCGGTTCGATGTCGCGATGCCGGACGATCCGCCCCGCCCCGATCGGCCCGCCTTGCTGCCGCCGAACCGCATGCCGAAGCGCGGCCGCGCCGGGTCCGAACGGTCGCGCCTCGCCATGCTGCACGCGCTTGCCCACATCGAATATGCCGCGATCGATCTCGCCTTCGATTGCGCGGGCCGGTTCGGCGAGGGGATGCCGCCTGGCTTCGTCGACGACTGGCTCGGCGTCGGTGCGGACGAGGCGATGCACTTCGTCCTGCTGGCGCGGCGGCTCCGCGACCTCGGGTCCGGCTATGGCGCGCTGCCCGCGCATGCCGGCCTGTGGGAAGCGGCTGGGAAAACCCGCGACGACCGCCTCGCGCGTCTCGCGGTCGTGCCGATGGCGCTGGAGGCGCGGGGGCTGGACGTGACGCCCGCCACGGTCGATCGCTTCCGGGCGGCGGGCGACGAACGCTCGGCCCGCATCCTCTCGCGCATCTACACGGACGAGATCCGCCACGTCCGGACGGGGACGAAATGGTTCGAATCCTGCTGCGCGGGCATCCAGCAACCGCCAGCCGAACTGTGGCAATCCTTGATTTCCCGGCACTTCCAAGGGGTGGTGAAGCCGCCTTTTAACGATTCGGCGCGCGCTCAGGCCGGTCTGACGCTGGACTATTATGGGAGTCTTGCGGCGTTAACGTCTTCGGGTCAGACAGGATCCCGCCGTGAGCGGGAGGGGCAAAGTTCCACGAGCGGCTGACCCAACGATCTGCGACCGAAGCTCTGCTTCCGGCCCGTGGGCGCGTGCAAGGTGGACGATATCGTGAGCTTTTCTATCCGTCGTCGAGTAAACGCTGCCGAGATCGTTCGGTTTCCCGCCCTGAAAATTTCCGCCGCCGCGCTGCTCGGCCTGGGTGCACTGGCCGCCAGCCCGGCCGCCGCCGCCGATGCGGCGACCGCCACGGCCTCCGTCGCGACCGCCGGCGCCTTCGATGCCGTCTCCACCTCCGGTCTTGGCGTGAAGGCGGATCCCATGTTCCGCTCGCTGTTCGATGGCTGGAAGAAGTTGGACGCGGTGCCGGCCGGTGGCATCCTCTCGGTGCCGTCGCAGAAACCGGTCAAGGAATTCCGTTACACCTCCGGCTTCGGCGTGCGCGGCAACCCGTTCGGCGGGCATGGCGGCGAAATGCATCCCGGCATGGACATGGCGGCGCCCACCGGCACCCCCGTCTATGCGACCGCCGACGGTATCGTCAGCCGCGCCGAGCGCACCTATGGCGGCTACGGCAATCTCGTCCAGCTCGAGCATGGCAAGGGCCTCGAGACGCGCTACGGCCACCTGTCGCAGATTCTCGTGCATGACGGGCAGCGTGTGCATCGCGGCGACCTGATCGCGCTGGTGGGCTCCACCGGCCGCTCGACGGGCAGCCACCTCCATTACGAAGTCCGCATCGACGGCCGCGCCGTGAACCCGATGCCCTTCCTCCAGACCGCCGATTACATGACCGCGCTGCAGAACCGCGATGTGCCGATCCGCGGCGCGACGCCGGTGGCGATGGGCGGCCCCGAGGATCCCGACGCCGCCGAATGATCGCGGATTGATCCGGCCGCCTCCCGCACCTATCTCAGCGTCATGACCGACGCCCCCGACATCGCTCTCTCCCCCGCCGCCGCCCAGCGCGTCGCGGCGATCGCGGCCAAGCAGGGCAAGCCTGCGATGCTGCGCCTGTCGGTGGATGGCGGCGGCTGCGCCGGCTTCCAATATGTCTTCGGGCTCGCCGATGCCGTGGCGGAGGACGACATCACCGCCGTGCGCGATGGCGTGACTTTGGTGGTGGACTCCGTCAGCCTCGATCTCGTGCGCGGCGCGATGGTCGATTATGTCGAATCGCTCGGCGGCGCGGCCTTCAAGGTGGAGAATCCGCAGGCGGCATCGGGCTGCGGCTGCGGGTCCAGCTTCTCGATCTGAGATTCGCCCTGGACCGTTCGGGCTGAGCGGCACCGTCATCTGACGAAGGTCAGGATCCATGGGACGCTACGGTGTGATGGCCGGGCGCGGCGCTGAGACCATGCCGCAGTGATGTGGCGGGTGCCGTGCGACTGGATCGCGGCCTCCGCCGGATGACGCTGGGGAGGACAGCCGCCTCTGCCTGCCGCCCTGCACGTCCGCTTGTTTGCTCCGGGCCGAAACGTAGGATGGCGCTTCGACGCGCTCAGCGCGAACGGTTTTAGAGGCTGGACTCTTTCGGAGCCGGCCGACCCTCGTTAAGACTGCGGGATGCGGATCGCCACCTACAACGTCAACGGTATCAATGCGCGGCTTCCCCGGCTGCTGGAATATCTCGACGAGGCCCAGCCCGACGTCGTGTGTCTGCAGGAGTTGAAAGGGGAGGGCGACAGGATCCCCGCCAAGGAGATCGAGGCAGCCGGCTACGGCGCCCTCTGGCATGGGCAGAAGGGCTTCAACGGTGTGGCCATCCTTGCGCGCGGCCGGCAGCCGGTCGAGCGCAAGGTGGGCCTGCCCGGCGATCCCGAGGACGTGCAGAGCCGCTATATCGAGGCAGAGGTGGATGGCGTGGTGATCGCGTCGATCTACCTGCCCAACGGCAATCCGCAGCCCGGCCCCAAGTTCGACTACAAGCTCGCCTGGATGGCGCGGCTGGCGACGCATGCCCAGGCGCTGCTCGCCGAGGAGGTGCCGGTGGTGCTGGCCGGCGACTATAACGTCATCCCGGCCGACATCGACACCTTCTCCGTCCGCGCGATGCAGGACGATGCGCTGATGCAGCCCGAAAGCCGGGCCGCTTTCCGCACCCTGCTCTTCCAGGGGTGGACCGATGCGATCCGGGCGCGGCATCCGGAGCCCGAGCAGCTTTACACCTTCTGGGATTATCAGGCCGGTGCCTGGCAGCGCGATGCGGGGTTCCGCATCGATCACCTGCTGCTCAGCCCGCAGGCGGCCGACCGGCTGGTGGACGCCCATGTCGACAAAGCCGTCCGGGGCCGGGAAAAAGCATCCGATCACGCCCCGACCTGGGTGCACCTGCGCTGACCGCCGTCGACGATATCGCCTCCACCGGCGCCGCACCGCGAGACTGGGCCGGGATCGCGCGGATCGTCGCGCTGGCCGTGGCGATCCTCCTGACGCTCTGGATCGGAATCCTCGCGGCATCGCCCCCGGCGGCCGTGCCCGCGAGCGCGGCGCCGACGCTGTTCTCGGCCGAGCGCGCGATGGCCGACGTGCGCATCGTCGCGCTCCGGCCCCATCCGACGTCGAGCGCCGATATCCTGCGCGTGCGCGGCTTCCTCGCGGATCGCCTGCGTGCGCTGGGGCTGCAGACCGAGGAGCGGCGCTACCTGATCGATCCCACCGGCTTCGCGACGCTCAAGCGGTGGGACCCGAAGGCGAATCCGGCGAGCGAGATCGTCAATCTGATCGGTATCCTGCCGGGCCGCGACCGGTTGAAGCCCGCCGTCACGCTGATGGCGCACATGGACACCGTGTGGGGCTCTCCCGGCGGCGGGGACGACAGCATCGGCGTGGCCTCGATCCTGGAGATCCTGCGCGCGATCAAGGCGCGGGGTATGCCCGAACGCGACATCGTGGTGCTGCTGACCGACGGCGAGGAGATCGGCCTTTCCGGTGCGCAGGCCTTCTGGCCGAGCGACGGCCTGGCCGATCATGTCGGCGTGGTGGTGAACCTGGAGGCGCGGGGCGCCGGGGGGCGCGCCACCATGTTCGAGACCGGCGATCTCAACGGCGACATGATCCGCCTGATGGCCGCGAACGCGCGGCATTCCGTAGCGAACTCGATGTCGGTGATGGCCTATCGGCTGATGCCCAACAGCACCGACTTCACCGTCGCGCGCAACAAGGGGCTGCCCGGCTTCAATTTCGCGATCATGGGACGGGCGGACTATTATCATTCGCCGCGCGCCACCGCTGATCGGCTCGATCCCCGCTCGCTGCAGGACATGGGCGACCAGGCGCTCGATCTGGTCTCGGCGCTGGCCACCGCGAAGATCCTGCCGGAGGATGCGCCCGATGCGGTGTTCTTCGATGTCGCGGGGCATGGGCTGATCGATTATCCGACCGGCACCGGCTGGCTGGTGCTGCTGATCGCCATCGCCGGGTTGGGCGCGGCCTATGCCGGCGTGCGGCGGAGCCGGCTCGTCAGCCATCGCGGCATCGGCCGGGGCCTGCTCGGCCTGGCAGGGCTGGCGGCGCATGGCGGGCTGTCGATTGCGATTCTCAACCTCGCCTCGGGCAGCCGGCACGCCAATTATTACGATCGTCTCGCGGCGCTGCCGCGCCTCGAAACGCAGACGCTGCTGGCCTGTCTCGCCGCATTGGTCGGATGGCTCGCGTGGCGGCGTCTGCCCCGGCGTGTCCTCGGGCTCGTGCCGGGGGCGGTGCTGGGGGCGCTGGGCCTCGCGCTCGGCGGGGCGCCCATGCTTGTCCTGGTTGCGGCCGTGATCGGGATGGCGGCCGGCTGGTTCGCGCCTCGGGAGGGTGTCGCGCTGTGGAACGGCTGGCTCGCCGCGATCGGCCTGCTGGTCGTCGCGGCGGCGGTGCTGCAGGTGGAGGCGCCGATGGCCGCCTGGATCTTCGCCTGGCCCGCGATGGCGCTGGCGCTCGCCGCCATACCGATCGCCTGGGCCGATGCCGATTTCGCCCGGCCGTGGAGCTGGGCGATCGCCGGGATCGCCATGGTGATCGTGGCGGCGCCGCTGGTGCCGCTCGCCCATCTCGCCTTCCTCGGCATCGGCGCGCCGATGCCCGAGGCGATGCTGGCCTTCCTGCTGCTGTTGGCCGCCGTCGTCTGGCCGCTCGGCCGGATCGGGAGGCCGGGGCGCCGGACGGTGTTCGCGGTGGTGGCGCTGCTCGCGGCGGCGCTGGCGATCGCGGTGCAGGTCCGCACCGATCCGATCGCCGAGACGATCCCCGCTTACAGCCTCGACAAGTAAGCGCCGATCAGAGCGTCTTGCCGTAGATCCGGTAGACCTTGTTGACGTGGCTATCGATGGCGTCGGCGATCGAGACCATCCCCTGATTGTCCTCCAGGATCCAGCCGATCTCGCCGCGCGAGGCGCCGAACAGCGCCACCGAATCGCGGCGGATATATTCGATCATCATGAAGGCGAGCTGGGAGGCGAGGCGCGTCGCCTGCAGCTTTTTCTTCACGCCCATCAGCGGCACGCGCATGGTGCGCACCTTGGGCTTGCCCGAGAAGCCGCCATTGAGGCGCCACAGCAATTTCACCACGCCGAACGGGAAGAGATTGCCGTTCAGATCCTTCTGCATCTCGTTGAGATCGGGCCAGGTCATCATGAAGGCGACGGGCTCGCCCTCCACCTCGGCGATGCGGATCAGCTCGTTGAAGACGATCGGCTTCAGCTTCTTGCCGACATAGGTGATCTCGGCGTCGGTGATCGGGAGGAAGCCCCAATTGTCGGACCATGCGTCGTTCAGGATGGAGAGGATGAGCGCCGCCTCCTCCTTGAACTTCGACTTGTCGACCTTGCGGATGGTGATGCGCGGGTTGCGCTCGCCCGAGCTCACGATCCGCTGGATCAGCGGTGGGAAGGGCTTGGCGATGTCCAGCTCGTAGGTGTTGAGATCCTTGACCTTGCCGTAGCCGGCCGCCTCGATCCATGCCTCGTACTTCGGATTGTGGTGGCCCATCATCACGGTGGGCGCATGATCGTGGCCCTGGATCAGCAGGCCGGGCTCGTCCCAGATCGAGATGGAGATCGGGCCGACCGCCTTCTTCATGCCTTCGGCGCGCAGCCATTCCTCGGCGCGCGCCATGAGCGCGTTGGCGACTGTCTGGTCGACGGCTTCGAACAGGCCCCAATTGCCGATGTCGCGGCCGCCGCCCTGCGCGGCCGGCATGTCGAGCCAAAGATGGTCGATATGGGCGGAGATGCGGCCGACATCCTTGCCGTCGCGCACCGCGATGAACAGGTCGATATGGCCATGCTCGAACCAGGGGTTCTTGCCAGGGGTGAGCAGTTCCAGCGCGTCCATCTTGAGCGGGGGGACCCAGGCCGGATCGCCCTTGTTGAGCGCGAACTGGACCTCGATGAAGCGCTTCTTGTCCGCGACCGTCTTGACGTGGAAGATCTCGATCGCGCCCGCCATGCCCCGTCCCTTTTCCCAAGTGTCAGGGCACTTAAGGCAAAGCCTGCGCCCCGCTAAGTTATTTCTTCGTCATCGTCGGGTATCGATCCGCGCGTCGCGCTGCCGAGGCCTATCGGGCGCCGACCTTGTTGCGCGCCCGGAATTCGGCGGTCGCGATCACGCCGCCGGACAAATCGCGGACCTTGGGATGCAGGTCGGCCGCCACGTCGTCATAGCCGAGGTTGAACACCGTGGCGCTCTTCGGGCGGGCCGCGGCGCCGGCATAGTGGGTGCCGCCGAGATGATCCCACCAGAAGTTGGTGATGCCGAAATTGCCGGTCTCGTCGTGGAAATGATGCTCCATGTGGCGACGCTTGATCATCGCCAGCCAGCGATTCTTCGGCTGGTAGGAGAGATGCTGGATGCAATGGAAGAACTCGTTCACGCACGTCTGGATCATGCCGGTGGCGAAGGCCGCCGCCGCGCCGCCGACGCCGCCGATCGCATAGCCGACCGGGATCGTTGCGATCGCCACGGTGGGGATGACGTTGCCTGGGGAGCCGAACAGCACTTCCAGATGATTCGGATCCTGGTGATGATCGAAATGGATGCGCTTCCAGGTGCCGGCGAGCCAGTTCACCTTCCACATCCAGCGCGAATGCAGCACCCAGCGATGGAGCGCATACCACACGACCGGGAAGAGCAGGATCGCGACCGCGATCGAAAGCAGCGAGGCGCCGATCGAGGCGGGCCGGTAGAACCACGTGCCGATCCCTGCCGCGGCGAGGCCGAGATAGAGGATGATCGCCGGATATTGGAGATAGGCGACGACCAGCTCGCGGAAGGTCATCCGATCGAGATGGTGCGACTGCGACCAGAAGCCCTTGCGGCGGATGGCGGTGGTGTTCACTGAGCTACGCGTCCTCGTGTGGCGTCAAACGGCGTGTGGCGTCAAACGGCCTCAACTCCCGATCGCCCCATGCCGCCGCAATGCGGCGTGAATGGGGCGAAGTGCGTCACTCCTCGGTCCGGATCAGCACCGTCTCGCCGATCAGCAGGAACAGCAGGAAGGGCGCCCAGGCGGCAAGAAAAGGCGGATAGGCGCCGAGATTGCCCATCGCCACCGCGAAATTGTCCGACATGAAATAGGCGAAGCCCAGCGCCATGCCGATCACGATGCGGACGAACAGCGCGCCCGATCGCGCCAGGCCGAAGGCCGAGACGCCGGCCAGCAGCGGCATCAGGACCGACGAGAGCGGCCCGGAAAGCTTGTGCCACCAGCCGGTCTCCAGCGGTCCGGTGGGGCGGCCCGCCACCTTGAGATCGTTGACCGCCGAACCGAGATCCATCAGCGATCGCTCGTCGGCGTTCACGTCGGCCAGGGTGAACTGGTCGGGCGCGATGTGCTGGCCGAAATCGTATCGCGCCATCTTGAGCTCGTTGCCCGAGACGACGTCGAACATGGTGACGTCGGGTGCCGTCCAGCCGCTGATCGTCCCCATCGGGCCGGGCCTGGGCTGGGCGGACGGGGCGTTGAAGATGCGATGGAGCTCGCCGCCGTCGCGATCGTAGACGGTGACGCCGGTCAGCCGCACGCCCATGCCCTTGCCCGTCACCTGCGCGGCATGGACGATGTCGTCGCCGTCGCGCACCCAGACGTTGCCGCTGCCGTTGCTGCCCTTTGGGATCGGGCCGTAACTCACGTCCTGCCAGGCATCGAGCGTCGCCGTGGCGCGCGTCACGATCCGCTCGTTGAAGGTGAAGGCCAGCGCCGCGATGCCGATGCTCGCCAGCACCAGCGGCGCCAGGATCTGGTGGGCGGAGACGCCCCCCGCCTTCATCGCGATCACCTCGCTATTCTGGTTCATCGTGGCCAGCGTGATCAGCGTGCCGAGCAGCACCGAGAAGGGCAGGAAGAAGGCCACGATCTGCGGCAGGCGCAGCGCGACATAATGCCACAGCTGCGCCTCGCCATTGCCCGTGACGGCGAGGATGTCGCCGGATTCGCCCAGCAGGTCGAGCGTCTGCATGATCACCACCAGCGCCATCAGCACGGCGGCGGTGCGCGTCAGGAAGGTGCGCGCCATGTAGGTGAACAGGGTGCGCGACGGGAAGAATTGCAGTTCGGGCCGCATCAGGTGCGCGCTCCGTGTTGCCGGCTGGGCCGGAACCAGCGGCCGATCGCGTCGGCGAGCTTCCCGAAGCCACGTTCCAGCGCGCCGATCGGCTGGCCGCCGGGCTTGTGCGCGAGCGTGTGGTACATCCACCAGATCAGCGCGGAGAAGAGCAGGAAAGGCCCCCACAGCGCCACGATCGGGTTGATCTTGCCCAGAGCCGCCACGGCGGAGGCATATTCGTTGATCTTGTGGTAGGTCACGATCATCACGATCGACAGGAAGACGCCGAGCGCCGAGGACGAGCGCTTGGGCGGCACCGCCAGCGCCACCGAGAGCAGCGGCATCAGGAACATGATCGCCACCTCCACCATGCGGAAGTGGAATTCGGCGCGGCTCTGCAGCCGGACCTTGAGCGGCGTGTTCTGGGCATGGCCGACGCGCACCAGCTCGGGCACGGTCAGCTCCTCGTTGGCGCTGCCGCCGCGCCGGCGGAAATCCTCGACCTTGGGCAGCGCGATCGGCAGATCGTGGCTGGTGAAGGAGAGCACGCGCGGCGTCTTGAAATTGGGCGCATTGTTCACCAGCACGCCGTTGTGCAGGCGGAAGATGATCGTGTCGGGATCGTCCGTCGCGAAGAAACTGCCGGTCTCGGCGGTGACGGCGTAGGTCTTGCCGTCGTCACCCTGGGCATGGACGAAGATGCCCGAGAGATCGCGGCCGCCATTGGCGCTCCGCTCGATCCGCAGCGTGTCCTTCTTGCCGAGCTTGGTGAATTCGCCGACCTTGATCGAGGCGCCGAGCGCGCCCGACCGCAGTTCGTAGCGCAGCCCCTCATAGGCATAATGCGAATAAGGCTGGACGAAGCCGACGATCAGCAGGTTCACGAAGGCGAGGCCGGCCGCGTACATATAGGGCACGCGCAGCAGCCGCCCGTAGCTCCAGCCGAGCGCGCGCAGCACGTCCAGCTCCGAAGACAGGGCAAGGCGGCGGAAGGCCAGCAAAGTGCCCAGCATCAGCCCGATCGGCACGCCCAGGGACATATATTCGGGGATGGTGTTGGCGAGCATGCGCCACACCACGTCGACCGGGCCGCCCTGGCGGATCACGAAGTCGAACAGCCGGTGCATCTTGTCGAGCAGCAGCAGCATCGCCGCCAGGACCAGCGTCGAGGCGAGGGGGGTGGCCATCAGCCGCGCTATGTATCGGTCAATCCGCGTCAGAAATGGCAAGGTTTGGACGCCTCATGACCCTTTTTCGGCCGCAATTGCGCCCGATCTAGCACCTGTGGATGGATGACGGGATCGACGATTCCCGACATCCTGAGCCACGAGCCTATAGCTTCCGGAGGTTGGAAGGTCATGTCCAAAAAGCGGTTTCCGCTGGCGACTCTCGCGCTGGGCGCGCTGATGGCGCTGCCGGCCGCGGGACAGGCGTCCGCGATCGGTCCGTTCGCCAATGCCTGCGAGTCGGGCAACCCGGCGCTGCTGGTGCGCGTCACCGGCTTCAAGGCGCGTACCGGCGTGCTGCGGGTGCAATCCTATGGCGGCGATCCCGGTCATTATTTCGACAAGGGCACCTATCTGAAGCGCATCGAGGTGCAGGTGCCCGCAGCCGGCGCCGCCGACGTGTGCGTGCCGGTGCCAGGCCCCGGCCGCTACGCGATTTCGGTGCGGCACGACGTCAACGGATCGGGCAGGACCGACCGGTCGGACGGCGGCGGCATGTCCGGCAACCCGCACCTCTCGCTCATCGACCTGATGTTCAAGCGCAAGCCGTCGCCCGATCAGGTGGCGGTGGAGGTGGCGCGCGGCGTGCGCGTGGTGCCGGTGGTCCTCAACTATCTGCAGGGCGGCTCCTTCGCCCCGGTTTCGGCGGGCTGATGGCACGGGTCGCGCTTCTGTCGAATCCGCGCTCGACGGGCAATCGTTCGCTGCTGCCCCGCATCCGCGCCTTCTGCGCGGAGCATCGCGACGTCTTCCATTACGAGGTGGAGAGCGTCGAACAGATCGGCGACGCGCTGCGCACCATCGCGCGGGTGCGCCCGAAGATCCTCGTCATCAACGGCGGCGACGGCACCGTCCAGGCGACGCTGACCGAACTCTATCATGGCGAGCATTTCGGCGTGACGCCGCCGCCCGTCGCGGTGCTGCCCAACGGCAAGACCAACCTGATCGCGCTCGATCTCGGCGCGGTGGGCGATCCGCTCGCCGCGCTCCAGCGCATCATCGATATCGCGCGCGACGACATGGCGCCGCACATCGTGGCGCGCGAGCTGATCGCGCTCAGCCACGGCGAGGCGAACGACCGGCCGGTGCTGGGCATGTTCCTGGGTGGGGCGGGGCTAGCCGATTCGATGCTCTACTGCCGCGACAAGATCTATCCGCTCGGCCTGCCCAATTCGATCAGCCATTTCCTGACGGCGGTGGCCTTGCTCTTCACGATGTTCTTCGGCGTGACGGCGCGCTTCCTGCCGCCCAAGCCGAAGCCGGTGTCGGTGTCGGTGGTGCGGCAGGGGGTGCTGACCGGCACCTTCGCGCTGCTGATCGTCACCACGCTGCATCGATTGCTGCTCGGCTGGAAGCAGGCGCCCGGGGCGCCGCGGGTCGGCGCGCTGCAGCTGATGATGGTGGAGCAGAAGCCCGGCTCGCTGGTCGGCGCGACGATCGCCAGCATCTTCGGCCGGCTCGGCCGGCAGGCCATGGCGGGCGTCCATATCGAGCGGGGCGACGAGATCCGCATCGAGGGCGAGCGCTCCAGCGTGATCCTCGACGGGGAATTGTTCGAGGCGAAGGCGGGCTTCCCGATCGTGCTGACGCCGACCGCGCCGGTGCCCTTCCTGAGCCTGGCGGCGTAAGCCGCTCCGCAGGTGCCACGCCGTTCGCTTCGAGCGGAAGGTCGAGCGCAGCCGAGACCCGCAGTCGAGAAGTACCGCGATACGGCCGCTTCTCGACCGGTGCTCCTCGATTTCGCTCGAAGCTGCTCGAAGCGAACGGGAAAGAATGAGGAGGGATGCGTCGGATGATTGAAGCGCTCCCCGATCTGGTCGCCTCCGAACTGGCCGAGCCGGTGGACCCGCGCGCCGCGGCGCTCGCGGCGGCGGTGGCGGCGCGCTATCCGCAGGCCGCGCGGGCGGTGCTGTTCTACGGCTCCTGCCTGCGCGAGCGGCAGCTCGATGGGCTGATGCTCGATTTCTACCTGATCGTCTCGGATTATGGCGCGGCGTATGGCGGCGGCTGGCTCGCGGCGGCGAACCGTCTGATTCCGCCCAATGTCTTCCCGTTCGAGGCGGACGGGCTGGCCTGCAAATATGCGGTGCTGAGCGAGGCGGACTTCGCGCGGCTGTGCGGGCCGGAGACGGACAATCCCTCGGTCTGGGCGCGCTTCGCGCAGCCGGCGCGGCTGGCGTGGGTTGCGGATCAGGACGCGCGCGACGCGACGATCGCGGCGATCGCGCAGGCCGCCCCGACCCTTTTCGCACGCACCTTGCCGACGCTGGCCGGCGCGCCTGCCGGCCCGCTCGATCTCTGGCGCGCGGCCTTCGCGCTCACCTATGCGGCCGAATTGCGGGCCGAGCGCAAGACGCGATCCGGCAGCATCGTCGATGGCGATCCGGATCGTTACCGGCGCTGGACGCCGGCCGTAGTCGACGCGGCGAGGGGCCTGATCCCGCCGCAGGACCAGGCGAGTGCCGCGCAGGGTTGGAAACGCACGCAGCGGCGCGGCAAGCGGCTAACGCTGCTGCGCCTCGCCAAGGCCAGCGCCACCTTCGCGGGCGGGATCGACTATCTCGCCTGGAAGATCAATCGCCACGCGGGCACCGGGATCGCGATCCGGCCCTGGCAGCGCCGCTGGCCGATCCTGGGCGCGATCACCCTGCTGCCCAGGCTGCTCGCGAGGGGCGCGGTGCGCTGATCTGCTTCCCTCCCGAAAGGGAGGGGGACTGCGGCCGTCTCAGGCCGCGTGCGCGGGCCTTGCGCGATGCAGCACGTCGATCACCGCGCGCTCCAGCGCGGAGACGGTGAAGGGCTTGCGCAGGACCGCCTCGCCTTCCAGCTCGCCGCCTTCGCCCGCTTCGCCGGCATAGCCCGTCACGTAGAGGATGCCGACATGCGGGAAACGCTGGCGGACCTGCGTGCCCAGTTCGGGCCCGGTCATGCCCGGCATCACCACGTCCGTGATCATCAGGCGAATGTCGTTGCGGCCATCCAGCAGCGCCAGCGCCTCCTCGCCGCTGGCGCAGGCGAGGGGACGATATCCCAGTTCGGCGATCGCGGAGGTGGTGGCGATGCGGACGCGCGGATCGTCCTCGACGATCAGCACCGGCTCGCCGGCCAGCCCGGCCGGCATGGGTTCGGAGAGCACTTGCCGCAATTGCGGCGGCGTGACCGGGAGGGCATGCGACGGCGCGCTCTTCTCGCCCTTCGGCAGATAGAGCGAGACGGTGGTGCCTTCGCCGGGCGCCGAGCGTATCGCGATGTCTCCGCCCGACTGGCGGACGAAGCCGAAGATCTGGCTCATGCCGAGGCCGGTGCCCTTGCCCACCTCCTTGGTGGTGAAGAAGGGTTCGAACACGCGCTCCAGCACGGCGGGAGTCATGCCGCAGCCCGTGTCGGTGACGGCGACGCGGACATGGTCGCCGGCCTTGGCCTCGCCCACCTGCCCGGCTTCCAGCGTGACGTTGTCGACTGCGATTTCCAGCCGCCCCGCGCCGCTCATCGCATCGCGCGCATTCACCGCGAGATTGAGGATGGCATTTTCCAGTTGCAGGGGATCGACCCAGATCGGCCAGGCGCCCGCCGACAGCCGCGTCGTCACCATCACCCGCTCGCCGAGCGTGCGGTCGATCAGTTCGGACATGCCGTCGATCAGCTTCACCGGATCCACCGCCTCGGGCAGAAGCGGCTCGGCGCGGGCGAAGCCGAGGAGGCGGCGGGTCAGCGCGGCGGCGCGGTTGGCACCTTCCATGGCGTTGTCGATATGACGGCCGACCTCGTCCGCCTCGGTCTGCAGCCGGCGGCGGGCGAGATCGAGGCCGCCGACGACCACCGCCAGCATATTGTTGAAATCGTGGGCGATGCCGCCGGTAAGCTGGCCGACCGCTTCCATCTTCTGCATCTGCCGCAACCGCGCTTCGGCCGCCTCGCGCTCGGCCATCTCGCGGTTGAGCAGGATGTTGGACTCGGACAGTTCGCGGGTGCGTTCGGCGACGGCCTGTTCCAGCCAGGCGGCGCGATCCTCGGCCTCCTCGGTCTCGCGCGTGGCGCGGCGCTGGGTGACGAGGGCCAGCCAGGCGAGCCAGGCCAGGCCGATCCCGCCCGCCACCAGCAGCAGGCCGGTCAGCGACAGCAGCTTGACGACATGGTTGGATTCGCTGGCCGCCGCGTCGGACTGGTCGAAGCGGCGCTGCAGCTTGCCGCTCTCATGCTCCTGAATCGAATCCAGCGTCTTGTCGATCTGGCCGATCAGTTTGGAATGACCGGCATTGTTGAACAGCAGCAGCGCCGGCCAACCCTGTTTGTAATAAGCGCGCTGCGCGGTGAGGCCGAGCTCCAGCCCGCGCGCATTGTAGAGGCCGCGCAACTGGTGGACGAGCTTCACCTCGGTCGGATCTGCGCCGACGAGGCTTTCCAGCTGGGTGATCTGGGCGTCGGCATCCGTCCACGCATTGTAGTAGCTGGTGCCCATGCCGCGATCGGCGCTGGTCGCGAAGCGGCCGAGCGAGGCCTCCGCCTCGGCCATGGACGTGCCGACCGAACGGGTGACCAGCATCACGTCGTAGCTGTGCCGCTCCAGTTCCAGCGCGCGATCGCGCTGGTGGTTGGCGGTGCTGGCCTGCAGGATCAGGACGACGACGATCGAAGCGGCGACCAGCGCGCCGACGAGCACGCCGAGATTGAGCGGGGACAGCCAGACGCGCGCGCCGGCATCCTGTTCGTTCGGATCAGGGGCCCCCATGCTCATGGTTGCCAATTCTATGCCAGGAATGGTTACCGAAACAGTAATAAAGGATGACGAAGCGTAAGCTTTCCATCCGTTCGGTTCGAGCAGCTTCGAGCTTGTCGAGAAGCGTCCGTCGAGAACCCTTGCGGCGGCTTCTCGACGGCGGGTCTCGACAGGCTCGACCCGAGCTCGAAGCGAACGGGTGTATTAGGCTCAGCCCGGAATGCAGCCCACCCGCTTGCCGGCCTCGGCGAACATGGCGATGATGTCGCCCACCTGCTCGTCGCGATGCTCCGCGCAGAGCGAGCAGCGCAGCAGGAAGGTGCCGGCGGGCGTGGCCGGCGGGCGGGCCATGTTCACGTAGAGGCCGAGCTCCAGCAGGCTCTGCCACATGCCGACGGCCTGCTCCTGATCGGGCAGGATCACCGCGATGATGGCGGATTGCGCATCCTCGGTGCCCAGCCTGAAGCCGAGATCCTTGAGGCCCTTGTGGAGGCGGCGGCTATTGTCCCACAGCTTGCCGCGCTTGTTGCCGGCATGCATCAGCTTGCGGATCGAGGTGGCGGCCGTGGCGACCACGCTCGGCGGCAGCGAGGCGGTGAAGACATAGGGGCGGCAGACCAGCCGCAGCACCTCGAACTTCGGGTGGTTGGAGACACAGAAGCCGCCGACCGTGCCGACCGACTTGGAGAAGGTGCCGACCACGAAGTCGATATCCTGCTCGCAGCCCAGCTGCTCGTAGACGCCGCGGCCATGCTCGCCGAAGAAACCCATGCCATGGGCCTCGTCGCACAGGATCATGGCGCCGTGCTTCTTCGCCACCGCGACCATTTCGGGCAGCGGCGCGATGTCGCCGAACATCGAGTAGACGCCTTCCAGCACCACCAGCTTGCCGGCCTCCTTGGGCAGGCGGCCGAGGCGCTTGTCGAGATCCTCGACGCTGTTGTGGCGGAAGCGGACGATCTCGGCATTGCCCAGCCAGCAGCCGTCGTAGATCGAGGCGTGGCTGTCGGCGTCGAGGATGATGTAGTCGCCCTTGCCGGCGAGCGTGGAGATGATGCCGAGATTGGCCTGGTAGCCGGTGGAGAACACCATCGCCGACGCGGTGCCGTAAAACTCCTTGAGCGCCTCCTCGACATCCTTGTGCGGGCTGTAGGTGCCGTTGAGCACGCGGCTGCCGGTGGTGCCGGAACCGTAATCGTCGAGCGCCTTCTTGCCCGCCGCGACCACGTCGGCATCGAAGGTCATGCCCATGTAATTGTAGGTGCCGAGCAGGATGGTCGGCCGGCCGTTGATGATCGCCTCGGTGGGCGAGAGCACTTTCTCCATCACGATCGCGAACGGATCGCGCACGCCCGTCGCCAGCAGCGCATCGCGCTCGGCGATCAGCGGATCGAACTTGGAGAAGAGATCGGACGTATGGGCGCCGGTGAGCGCATCGACCGGCTTGTCCTCGGGAATGGTGCCGGCGTCGGTCATGCGTGGGTCCGCAGCTTTTCGACCGCGTCGACGAGCTGGCCGACCGTTTCGATCTCAGCCTGCATGTTCATCGTGATGATGATGTCGAACTCGTCCTCGATCGCCGCGACGAAATCCATCACGGTCAGGCTGTCCCATTCGAGATCCTGGGCGAAGCGGGTGGCCTCGCCGAGTTCGACGCCCTTCTTGTTGAAGGGATCGATCAGTTCCTTCACCCGGGCGAAGGTTTCGTCGCGCGTTGTCATGGGGCGATGTCCTTAATGGCGTGGGGCGGGCCTGCCAAGCGATTGCGGCGGCGATGGGGCGAGGGCGTGACAGAGAATGCCTTCTCCCGCCTTCGCGGGAGAAGGAGGGGACCCGTTGCGCAGCAATGGGGAGGATGAGGGTCTTCTTTTCTCTTCCGGCCATCGAAGAAGGAAGAAGACCCTCACCCAACCCTCTCCCGCGAAGGCGGGAGCGGGCTCAAGGTCACTTCAGCAATCCCTCTTCCCGATAGCTCTCCGCCGCGATGGCGAGGCCGTCGAGGGTCGCGAGTTGCGGGCGCCAGAGATGGGCGGGCGGGCGATATTCGGGGTTCGACACCCAATCCTCGTGGAGGAAATAGCGCACGCGATCGGCGGTGAGCTTGGCATTCGGGCCGCGCAGCATCGCATCGACCTTCACGCCGGCGCGCATCGCCCAGCCGGGAACGGGCTGGGCGCGCACCCGGCGGCCGACCGCCATGCCGATCGCCTGCGCGAACTCGCCGTGCGTCCAGCCGCCGGCGCGGCCGTCGTCGGGCTCGAAGATGGCGGCGTGGCTCTCATCATCGTCGGGCAGCACGGCGAGCAGCAGGCGGACGAGATCCTGCGCGGCGATCACCGAGATGCGGCCGCCCGGCGGATGCGGCACCAGGCCCTTGGCGGCGGCGCGGAACAGTTCCAGCATCTCGCGATCGCCGGGGCCGAACACGGCGGGGGGGCGCACGATCGTCCAGTCCAGCGCGGAGGCCGCGACGATGATCTCGGCCCGCGCCTTGGACCAGCCGTAATTGGACAGTTTCGGCTCGCGGGCGGCGAGCGAGGAGACGTGGACGAAGCGGCGGATGCCGGCGGCGCGCGCCGCATCGACCACCGCCAGCGTCCCCTCGACATTGCCGATCGCAAAGCCCTCGCGATCGGGCGCGCTCACCACGCCGGCGACATGGATCACGGCGTCGGCGCCGGCCACCAGCTGGGCGAGGGCGAGGGGCTTCTCCATCGATCCGTAGATCCAGTGCACGCCGTCGCGCGGCGGGCGCGGCGCGCGGGTGAGGGCACGCACCAGATGCCCCTGCGCCAGCGCCGCATCGATCAGGTGGCGCCCGACGAAGCCCGTGCCGCCAGTGACGGCGAGCGTGCGATGACGGTTCCTCACAGCAGCACCATATGATCGCGATGGACGAGGACGGCGCGCGGGGCATGGCCCAGCACGGCGGCCAGATCGCCCGAGCGCTTGCCGGCGATCAGCCTGGCCTCGTCGGCGTCATATTCGCACAGGCCGCGCGCGATCGCATGGCCGTCGGCCACGATGTCGATCACGTCGCCGCGCCGGAACCCGCCTTCCACTCCGGTCGCGCCGGCTGGAAGCAGGCTCGCGCCGCCGCGCAGCGCCCTGGCCGCGCCGGCATCCACGACGATTCGGCCCTTGGCGGTCAGCCGGCCCTTGAGCCAGCCCTTGCGCGCGCCCGATCGGGCGGGGGCGGGGAAGACCGTGCCGCGATGGGTGCGGGCGAACACACTCAAGGGATCGTCCTGCTTGCCGCCGACGATGGCGAGATGCGCGCCGCCGGCATGGGCAATGCGCGCCGCCAGCAGCTTGGCGACCATGCCGCCGGATCCCATGCCCGAGGCGGAACCGGTGTCGGCCATGGCCATCACCGCCGCGTCGAGGACGGGCACCTCCTCGATCAGCGTGGCGGCGGGATCGCGCTGCGGGTTGGCGGTGTAGAGGCCATCGACGTCGGAAAGCAGGATCACGCCATGCGCGCCCGCCGCCTGCGCGACGCGCGCGGCGAGCCGGTCATTGTCGCCGAAGCGGATTTCCTCGGTGGCGACCGTGTCATTCTCGTTGACCACCGGCACCACGCCGAGCGCCAGCAGGCGGGCGAAGGTCGCCGATGCATTGAGATAGCGGCGGCGATCCTCCAGATCGTCGAGCGTCAGCAGCATCTGCGCGGCGGTGAGGCTGTGCGATCCCAGCAATTCCGCCCAGCAATGCGAGAGCGCGATCTGCCCCGTGGCAGCCGCCGCCTGCGCATCCTCCAGGCTGGCGCGGCCGCCGCCGGGCAGGCCGAGCCGGCGCGCGCCCAGCGCGATGGCGCCCGAGGAGACCACGATGATCCCTTGGCCCGCGGCGTGCCGTTCGGCGAGATTCGCGACCACGCCGGCCAGCCAGTCCCGCCGCACATGGCCATCGGGCGCGACCAGCAGGGCCGATCCGATCTTCACGACCAGCGTCGGGCAGGCGGCAGGGGCGAAACGATCGGCGCGAGTCATCGGGCGGGTGCAGGAACCGGCGGAACAGGAGAAAAGGAAGCGCCCGCTTAAGCGCAACCAGCCGATGTCACAATGGGGACCAGGGTGTCTCTTCGTCCGTCACGCTCGTCTGGACGCTCTCGGCCGACGGGCCGGCCGGCCCGATCGCCTCGACCAGCGCATCGAGCACCGCCGGCAGGCCCTCGCCGGTCGCGCCGGACAGGAGGAACGGTTCGGCGCCGCTTTCCTTCTTCAGGGCCTTGAGCAGCCTGGTCTTCGCCTTGGCGTCGATCGCATCGATCTTGTTGAGCGCCAGGATCTCGGTCTTGTCCTCCAGGCCATTGCCGTAGGCGGCCAGTTCCTCGCGGACGATGCGATAGGCCTCGATCGGGTCGTCGCCCGTCGCATCGACGAGATGGAGCAGCACGCGGCAGCGCTCGATATGGCCGAGGAAGCGATCGCCGATGCCCGCGCCGTCGGCCGCGCCCTCGATCAGGCCGGGAATGTCGGCGACGACGAACTCGCGATCGCGATGGCTGACCACGCCCAGCTGCGGGCGGGTGGTCGTGAAGGGATAGTCGCCCACCTTCGCCTTGGCGTTGCTGACGCCGTTGATGAAGGTGGATTTGCCGGCATTGGGCAGGCCGACGAGGCCGGCATCGGCCAGCAGCTTGAGGCGCAGCCACACCCACATCTCGTCGCCCGGCCAGCCGGGGCCGTGCTGGCGCGGCGCGCGGTTGGTCGAGCTCTTGAAGCTGGCATTGCCGCGCCCGCCATCGCCGCCGCGCAGGAAAACCTGCTGCTGGCCGGGCTCGACGAAATCGGCCAGCACCGTCTCGCGATCCTCGTCGGAGATGAGCTGGGTGCCCACCGGCACGCGGATGACGAGATCATCGCCGCCGGGGCCGGCGCGGTTCGAACCCGATCCGCCCTTGCCGCGCGGCGCGCGGAAATGCTGGGTGTAGCGGAAATCGATGAGGGTGTTCAGCCCGGGCACCGCCTCGAACACGATGTCGCCGCCCTTGCCGCCGTTGCCGCCGTCAGGCCCGCCATATTCGATGAACTTCTCGCGCCGGAAGCTGACGGCACCGGGGCCGCCCGCGCCGGAGCGAATGAAGATCTTGGCCTGGTCGAGAAAATGCATGGGGCTTGCCGTCCTGCAACGCGGGATCGATCGCCCGGAAACCGCCGGGCGACATGGGCCGCATCGTCACGAAAGCGGGGCCCTTAGCGGGAATTGGACGGTTGCGCCACCCCTGTGCGCGTGCGCGGGGGAGGCCAGTGCTTTCCGGTTGGTGCGGTGCGGGGCGGAAAGGCGCTTCACGGGGCGGGGAGGGACCACGACCGATAGGATATCGCGCACTCGGTCGAGATCACGCTCACCCCGTTCGCCCTGAGCCTGTCGAAGTGCGTGCCTCAGGTACTGCGCTTGCAGCACGTCCTTCGACTTCGCTCAGGACGAACGGGGGAGGGGATCGCAATTCACCCCGTCCGTTCACCCTGAGCGATGTCGCAGGACGGGCAAGGCCGTGGTCGCCTCTAGACTCCGCTCGACGCGAATGGAGAGGATGGAGTGCGCCATGGTCTAGCCAAGCTGGCCGGTCCGCTTTGCCGATCATGAAAGGGCGGCCGCTTGCCGTTCGCCTGCGCGACACACGCCCCGGCCCAGCCGGAGCGCGTGCGGTCACGCCGCCTTGTGCTCGTGCATGACGCAATCGACCTCGCCGCCGCGCACCGCGCTCCAGCGTTTCTCGACCTTGCCGGTCGGGTGGAAACCCAGTTTCTCCAGCACCCGGCCGGAGGCGGGATTGTCTGGGAAATGGCCGGACCGCAGCTTCCGGCGCAGCCCGTCCTTGGCCATGCCGACCACGGCCTGGCCCGCCTCGGTGGCGAAGCCCAGGCCCCAGCAGGGGCGCGCGATCCAGTAATCGAGCTCGGCCGTCTCGTCGTCGCCGGTCTCGCGCAGCGCGATGCCGCCCACCAGCTTCGGCGCGCCGCGCGTGCGGGCGTAGATCAGCAGCTCCGGCAGGTCGTCGTCCCCGCGATCGCGCAGCAGGAAGGCTTGCGCATCCTCTTCGCGATAGGGCCAGCGCGTGCCGGGCAGCTTGTCGATGATCGCTTCGTCGGCGATCGCCTTGAAAAGGGCCGGGGCGTCCTCGCCCCAACCCGGCCGCAGCAGCAGCCGTTCGGTTCGTGCAAACATGGCGGTATTCTCTATGCCTCTCCCACGCCCGCCCGTAACGCCGCTAGCGGCTATAAGTTACGGGCGAACGACAGAATATGTTCGGGGAGAAACAAAAAAGGGAGCCGGGGCGACCCGTCTCCCTATTGGCTCCGCTGAGCGCGGAGCCCGGATCGCCCGTGGGACGATCCGGTGAGAATCGTCCGATGTTTACTCGGCAGCTTCCGCCATCACGTCGACCGACACGTACTTGCGTCCGAGCTTGCCGTCGTGGAAGCGCACGCGGCCGTCCGCGATCGCGAAGAGGGTGTGATCCTTGCCGATGCCGACGTTCACGCCCGGATAGACGCGGGTGCCGCGCTGGCGGATGATGATGTTGCCGCCAATCACTTCCTGACCGCCGAACTTCTTCACGCCGAGACGGCGACCGGCCGAATCGCGACCGTTGCGCGAGGAGCCGCCTGCTTTCTTATGTGCCATTGCTCTTACTCCTACCTAGCGCTCAGGCGTCCGCGGCCGCAGGCGCATCGTCCTGCTTCGCGGCGGCCTTCTTGCTCGCCTTCTTCTCGGCGCCGCCGACCGACAGGATCTCGAGGATCGTGTGGTACTGGCGATGGCCGTTGCGACGGCGATAATTGTGGCGGCGACGCTTCTTGAAAACGATCACCTTCTCACCGCGCGCCTGCGCGATGATCTTGGCCGAGACCGAGAGGCCGTCGGTCGACTGCGCCTCGCCCTCGGCGCCGGCGAACAGGATGTCGCCCAGCGAGATGGTGTCACCGGCCTCACCGGCCAGCTTCTCGACGACGATCTTGTCTCCGGCGGCGACGCGATACTGCTTGCCGCCCGTGCGCACGATAGCGAACATGGCTCTCTCTTCAATCTGGACCTGACGCGCGAGAATGGAGCGGACGCCCCACGGCCCCGCGCGGAAAGCCGGCCGCCTAAGGGATTCGGGTGAGTCTGTCAATCGAAACAGACGGGCGAAACTGACAGGCTTCCGCGCCTAGTGGCGATGTTCCCGGCGCAGCGTGTAGCGGCCGTCCGCAAATCCATCGAACAGGCCGTCGAGCGCGGGATGCTCGACCGGCTCCTCGCTCTTGTCGGCCACGAGATTCTGCTGGCTGACATACGCGACATAGCTCGATTCGGCGTTTTCGGCGAGCAGATGATAGAAAGGCTGGTCCTTGCGTGGCCGGATACCCTCCGGAATCGCCTGATACCATTCCTCGGTATTGGCGAAGACCGGATCGATATCGAAGATCACGCCGCGGAAATCGAGCAGCCGATGCTTCACCACGTCACCGACCGAAAAGCGCGCGTGCACGACGCTGGGCGCCGCGAGCAGGCCGTCGGGCACGGTGCGGGCGGGGCCGGCGATGTCGGGGCTGTTGTCCATCTTTTCTATCTAGGGCCTGGAAAGCGCAACACAAGCGCAAGCCCACTTGGCAAGCGTGCCCGGTGTCGCTAATGGCCGCGCCTCACGACCATGGCGGTGGCGTTTCGCGCCCGTCAGCGTTTCTCGCGGAGAGGTGCCAGAGTGGTCGATTGGGACGGTCTCGAAAACCGTTGTGGGTGCAAGCTCACCGTGGGTTCGAATCCCACCCTCTCCGCCAGAATCTCAATAATTTCAATAAATTAGGACTTGCGGTGTGGGTCGTGCCCACTCCTATGCCCACTTTGGATCGGGCTGTAGTTGAAGCTTTTTGGCGGTTGTGAAACCTCATTCCTGAGGATGGCTGATTCTCAAACCGGCTCCGACAGTGAAGAAAGTCTCTTGGGATCGTCGATCGCCGGAAATGGCCGAACGCCGTCTTGCGGGTTGGGGTTGAGCGACCTCAGGAGCCGTCCTTCGAACGGGCAAAGCCCGCGCGGGCGGACTAGGATTTGTCCGCCGTCTTTTCTCGCCGCGCGAGATCGGCGCTCTCCGCCTTGAGCGGACGCGAAACGGGGCAGACCTCCTGCACGAAGCCATGCAGCGTGTTGGCCAGATTGTCGGGTACCAGCCGATAGAAGACATATTGGCCGCGCTTCTCGCTCGCCACCAGCCCGGCGCCTTCCAGGATCGCGAGGTGCTGGGAGACCGCCGGCTTCGACATCGCGAAGCGCGCGGCGATCTCTCCCGCGTTCAACTCCGCGTGCGCCAGATAGGCGAGGATCTTCCGCCGGGTGACGGAGGAGAGGGCTTCGAACACGCGCTGCATGCGTCTCATTTAAGGAATAAGCTAACCACTTGACAAGAGTGGGAGGTATTTAAGAAATAAGTTTATCGCTTTCAGGAGAGTCGCGATGGCCGAGATGCATGATGCGCACGCCGTCAATTCGCTGGTCGCCGTGCCGGGCGCGAGCCCGGTGAAGGGCCGGGTCCGATGGGATCCGGTTCATTCGCTCTGGAATGGCGGGATGATGCTCGGTGCTCTGATCCTCTGCCCGCTGACCGCGAGCCCGGGCGCCGCCATCGTCTTCCTCCTCACGACGGGTACCGGCCTGCTGTTCGGCCATAGTGTTGGCTTCCACCGGCTGCTCATCCATCGCAGCTTCGAATGCCCGCGGGCGGTGGAATATGTCCTCGTCTGGTTCGGCACCGCGGTCGGCATGAGCGGTCCCTTCTGGATGATCCGCACCCACGATCTGCGCGACTGGGCGCAACGGCAGAGCGATTGCCACGACTATCTGGCCCATCGCCGCCCGATGCTGGTCGACGCGTGGTGGCAGCTTCACTGTCGCCTGGAAATGGGCCACCCGCCGGCCTTCGATCTCGGACGGATCGGCGAGGATCGGTTCTATCGCTTCCTCGAGCGCAGCTGGATGGCGCAACAGATCCCGATTGCAGGGCTGCTCTTCCTATGCGGCGGCTGGGGATGGGTCGCATGGGGCCTGTGCCTGCGCGTCACGGCCTCGGTGACGGGCCATTGGTTCGTCGGCCATCTCGCCCACCGACGTGGCCCGCAGAGCTGGCTGGTCAACGGTGCGGGCGTGCAGGCGCATGATGTGCCGTGGGCGGCGATCCCTACGATGGGAGAGGCATGGCATAACAATCACCATGCTTTCCCAGGATCGGCTCGGATCGGTCTGCATCCGGGGCAGAGCGACTGGGGCTATGCCTTCATTCGTATGCTCGAGCGGCTGGGGCTCGCATGGAACGTCATGCTCCCTGAGCATCTTCAACGCGCGGGCAGGCTGACTCGTGTGATGCACGACGCCCATCCGGCGGCCGCACCTCGCGCCAGCGTCGGCGGGGTGTGAACTATGGCGCGCTTTCCTTCCCTCGTCGGTAGGACCGGCCCGCTCGGTTACGCACTTGCAGCACCCCTGCTTTTGCTGGTGCAACCGCTCTGTGTGATGCTGATCTATCGCATGGCCGGCTGGGCGCTGGCGGCCGATGCGGGCTTCTGGATCCTTCCGCTTCGTCGGCTCGCGATGATGCCCATGCTGTCGGCGACACAGGCGGCGGCGGCCTTCGCGATCAGCCTGGCCTCCATAGGGGTGTTGGCGATCCTCTCATTCCGTCGAGCCCGATGGTCGGGCGTCGGATATCTCATCGCGATGCTGACGCTGGTGCCCGGTGTGCAGATCGCAGCAGCCGCCATTCTCGCGGTGCTTCCGCGCCTCGCCGAGGACGAGGAGAACGATCCCGAGCCGGGTTTCAAAATCGCCCATATCATTCAGGGTGTGCTCGCCGGCGTCACGATCATCGTGCTGGCGGTACTGGTCTCGGCGCTGACCTTTGGCGCCTATGGCTGGGGCCTGTTCGTCATGACCCCCTTCTTGGTCGGCATCACGACCGGATATCTCGCCAATCGCCGTCATCTGCTGGACGCCGGACAGACCGCAGCGATCGTGCTGGCCGCGGCGGCGCTGGGCACCGTCGCACTGGTCATGTTCGCGCTCGAGGGATTGATCTGCATCCTGCTAGCATCGCCGCTCGGTGCCGTCGTCGCGCTTCTCGGAGGCGCGGGTGGCCGGGCCATTGCGCGGGCCGGCCAGTCCGGCGGCAAGCCGCTAGTGAGCCTCGCGCTCTTGCCCGGCCTATTCGCAGTCGAAGGCGCGATGCCGCCCGCCGTGCCGATCGAAACCCACGCCACGATCGATATCGACGCACCCCCATCGGCAGTCTGGGTCGCGCTGACCAGCAACGCCCCCATCGCGGGCAGCCCCGGGCTGATCGGCGCTGCGGGGCTGGCTTATCCGGTGCGCGGTCGCCTTCTGGGTGCAGGTGTCGGCGCCATTCGCCTAGGCGACTTCTCGACCGGCACCGCGCGTGAACAGGTCACCGAGTGGGCGCCGGATCATCAGCTCGCTTTCACCGTCCTGCATCAGCCGCCCGCGATGGAGGAGATGAGCCCCTACCGCCATGTCCACGCTCCTCACGTGAATGGTTATTTCACGACGGGAGAGACGCGCTTCTCACTCGTAGCGATCCCCGGTGGGCGCACCCGGCTATTCGTCGATGCGACGCATATCCTGCGGATCGACCCAGCGCTCTATTGGGAACCGCTGGCTCGTCTCGCCATCCGGCTCAACGTGTCGCGCGTGATGGAGGACATACGGGTCAAAGCGGAGCGATCGCCGTTCGCTGATAGGGTCGCATGACACCAGACTAGACCATCTGCGACCTGAGTTGGCCGAAAACTGTCAGACGGCTTTGAATTTTAGGGATGGAGAAGCGGACGTTCATCGATCGATGCGAGAGCAGTTCATCTGCTCAGCGTTTCGTTCGGCGTTGCACGATCGTCTGGGCGAGGATGCGGCGATTGATCTTTCGCTTCCAGTCCAGCTGGGCCTGCGAAAGATTCCGCTTTCGCGCGGTCTGCAGAAGGAAGCGATCTCGCTATATAGATAGCCCTCATCGGGGCTCAGCTCGATCGTTGAAGCCGGCAATATCCGGCATCTTGATAGACATGAACGAACGTTGAGTTTTGGGAAGTACGAAATCCGCCCTGAGTGACGGAATTTGGTGCGTTTCCGTCGGACTGTCTTCGATCAAGAGATGCCCGTGAGCCGAATATGAGGATGCTGTTGCAGCTGATCGCCGCAAAACATCGCCTGCGGCGTAAAAGTTGCCACGTTCGCGCTTCGGCCGAACGACCAGTTTGAATCTCCCACAATTATCTTTCGAAGGCTGAAGGAGAGGATAGCGGCGACCGCTGCTCTCGCGCTAGCACGTGACCACAAGCGGGATGAGGGTTGGATGGCCGATACGTTTTTCGCAAAGCTGCGTAAGGGCTTGAACGCAATCACGGAAGCGGCGGGCATTGCGCTCCCAGCTCAGGGCGATGACCTCATCGTCAGCAGGATCGCCAAGCATTTCGAACGGGTCGGCAAGGTGCGCCCCGGCCTCGACAGACAGCTCGGCGCGTTCGTAGCGTCAGGCGAGGCGAGCTCGGTGCTCTCCACGATCACTTCCACGGACATCCAAGCGGCGTGGCGGCAGGGCGGACGCAGCTTCCCACCGCAGGATCAGGCCCGCCTGTTCGCCGAGGACATGCACTGGCGGGTGGATCAGATGCGCCGCTTCGGCGAGATCCTCGCGGTGCTTGAGCCGATCAGTTACGATTGGGGCTATTACGGCACCAAGAAGACGCCTGATTGGTTGCGCCACGTCGTGACCGTCCGGCTAGGCCGCGATCGCACGCAGATGATCGACGAGTTGGGAGAGATGGCGTCGGAGGCCGGGCTCGGCATCACGCCGGTTCTCGATATCCTGCTCTGTCGGGGTGCCGGGGCCTACGGCATCCACAACAGCGTCGATCGCTTCGGCGGCGTCGCGGCCTGGCTCGATGGCCATGCCGAGGCGGTGTTGACGACATTGCCCGAACTCGGCGCGGATGAGCGAGCTGAATTCGCGGCCGCCGCCGGCCGTCTGGGGCTGGTCGCGCGCTATCTCGACACGTTGATCGAACTCGCGATCGGATCGTCGAAGAAGGCGCGCAACAGCGCCCGTCAGGCGCTGACCGGCGCCGATCCCGCCACGCTGGCAACGCGGCTGGGCGATCTCTATCCGGGCTTGGCGCCCGCCGCTCGCGCGGAGATGATCGAGCTGGCCGTTGCCGCACTTGGCGGCGGGGCAGAGCCGCTGCTCGACCGGTGGAAGGAGGCCGAGACAGCGCCCCGTCCGCTCGCGGCGATCGAACGCATGCGTGGCGCGATGGCGCCCCGACCGACGGACGATGACGGGGTCGAGGCGACGGCGGATGGAGCGGCCGGATATCTCGCCATTGACGGCACCATGGTCGAGACCCCGCCGATGCCGCCACTCCCGGAACCCGCACCCATTCCGGACGCGACGCTGGCGCTGCTCGAACCGGCCGCCGTCGCCTTTAATGCGAAGCTAGCCATCGCCAAGCGGGAGGCGGAGGTGCTGCAGCAGAAATGGCATTGGAGCCGCCACTATCAGCCGGTCGGCAAAACGGAGATCGCCAAGCTCAGGAAAGCTGGCGAGGGCGACAATCCGATCGCCCAGCAGCATAATGGCGTGCTCGGCTGGCTGCGTCCCCCCGACAGCCGGCATCCGGGCGTCACCGCCTTCTTCGACGATCCCGGCCTCACGCTGTGGCACAGCATCCGTTTCGCGGCGGCGACCACCAACGGCCATTTCGCGGCGATCTTCGGCGATTGGGCGGGGCCCGGCGCTGGCGCGCTGGCGCGGCGGATCGAACAGGGCGCCGATCTGCGCGTCGTGCTCGCCATGTGGGAACGGTTCGGCGGCCGCGATCCGGTCGTCGAGCAGTTGGGCGCCTATTGGCATCGCACGCTGAACGATCAGGGGACCGCCGTCTGGACCGTGCTGTGCGGCCGGTTCGCGCAGCTCGACGAGGCGTTCGGGCTGACCCCGCAATCGGGCGCGAAGCCCTATGACGTCCGGGTCGCGCTCGATCTGCTCGATCGCTTTCCCAAGGTGCCGCGCCGCTACCGGCAGCCGCTGATGCTGCTCGCCACCGGCACCAGCGCGCAGTTGCGCAAGCCCGCGCGCGCCCTGCTGCGCGAGGCGCCGGGGATCGACGACGCAATCGCCGGGCTGCTCGCCGATGGCAGGCAGGAGGTCCGCGCCGGCGCCGCCGAATGGCTGCAGCAGCGGGGCGCGAAGGCGAAGATTGCCGACCTGCGCGGGACCCTTGCCAAGGAGCGCAGCGAACTGGCGCGCGCTGCGCTAATTACCGCGCTCGAGCGGCTGGGCGACGATGTCGGCGACGTGTTCGACAGCACCGCGATGATCGCCGAGGCAGAGAAGGGCCTCGCCAAAACGAAGGCCAAGGAACTCGACTGGTTCCCCTTCGATCGGATGCCGGCACTACACTGGCAGGACGGCTCGGCAGTCGATCCGCGCCTGCCGCGCTGGTGGCTGACGCTCGCCGCCAAGCTCAAGCAACCGGGCGGCAATGCGCTGATCGACCTCTGGCTCGATCGGCTGGCGCCGGGCGACGCGCACAAGCTAGGCTGGATGGTGCTGACCAGCTGGATCGAGCAGGATACCCGCACCTGTACGCTCGACGAGGCCAATGCCTATGCCGCCGCGCATGTCGACGCGACGCTTCAGCAGCATCTGAACTACGTCCAGCGCTGGCCGCAATCGGCGAGCTACTGGTCGACCGACCGCGACGTGATTTTCGCGCAGATCAAGAACGGCAAGCTCAGGGCCTATCTGGGCAGCGCCGCCGACAGCAAGGGTATCCTCGCGCTCGCCACGCGGGTGAACGGCGCGGACGCGGCGCAGAAGGTACGGCCCTTCCTCAAGGATCACGGCGCGCGCACCTCGCAGGCCAAGGCGCTGCTCGAGACTCTGGCAAGCAATCCCTCCAGCGCCGCGCTGCAGGTGGTGCTCGCCGCCGCGAACCGTTCCAAGCAGCGCTCGGTGCAGGCGCATGCCGGCGCGCTGATCGAGGCGGTGGCCGAGCGTCACGGCTGGAGTGCGGAGGAGCTGGCCGATCGCACCATCCCGACCGGCGGCTTCGATGCCGACGGCACGCTCGATCTCGATTGCGGGCGCGATCGCACCTACACGCTGCGGCTCGACGCGAGCGATGCGGTGGTGCTCGCCAATCCGGAGGGCAAGGAGGTGAAATCACTCCCGACGCCCCGCATCGACGACGAGAAGCCGCTGATCGACGCCGCCAAGAAGCTCTTCGCCAACGCCCGCAAGGAGGTGAAGCAGGTCTTCGCCGGTCAGACCGAGCGGATGCGCGAAGCGATGGCACTCGGCCGCCGCTGGCCGCGCGAGGATTGGGAGAGCTTCATCGCCGGCCATCCGCTGGCCGGGCGGCTGGCGCAGCGGCTGGTCTGGCTGGGCGTCGGTGCCGATGGCACGGCAATCGTCTTCCGTCCGCTCGGTGACGGCAGCTATACCGATGCCGCCGATGAGGATGTCGATCTCTCGGACGTCGTCGAGGTGCGGCTGGCGCATCGTTCGCTGCTGACACCAGAGGCGATCGAAGCTTGGCGCAGGCATCTCGTCGATTACGAGATCAAGCCCCCTTTCGACCAGATCGGCCGTGACCTGCCGAGCCTCACCGTGGACATGGCGACCAACCGCGACATCCGCGATCGCGAGGGCTGGATCATCGAGACCTTCCAGCTACGCGGCATCGCCAACAAGCTCGGCTACGTGCGCGGAGCGGCGGGCGACGGAGGCTGGTTCACCACCTACGAGCGGCCCTATCGCGGTGCCAGCATCGTCGCGGAGATCGAGTTCAGCGGCAGCCCGCTGCCGGAGGAAAATGCGCCCGCCGTGCTCCATGCGCTCAGCTTCCGCCTGCTGCGCGAGAACGGCTATCACGGCCGCCAGCTCACACTGAAGGAGGTGCCGCCGGTGCTGCTCGCCGAGACCTGGCAGGACTGGTACGACATCGCCGCCAAGGGCAGCGGCTTCGAGCCCGAATGGCAGAAGAAGGTTCCGTGATGGCCGACGCCGAGACGCTCCGACCGCCCGCCGAGGCTCGCTATGCCGACGAACTCGCTCGGCTGGCGGCCGAAGACAAGGCGCCGCGCCCGGCCGGCTGGCGGCTTTCGCCCCGCGCGGTGCGCAGCTTCCTGCTCGGCGACGCGAAGCTCGGCGTGACGCGGAAATTCTATGGCGACGATCCGCTGGTCGATCGCGCCATCGTCAGTCTGATGAGCCACCAGGGGCTGATGCTGGTGGGCGAGCCGGGAACCGCCAAGTCGATGCTGTCCGAGCTGCTCGCCGCCGCCATCAGTGGCACGTCGACGCTGGTGGTGCAGGGTTCGGCCGGCACCACCGAGGACCATGTCCGCTACAGCTGGAACTACGCCCTGCTGCTGGCGGAAGGTCCGAGCGAGCGGGCGCTGGTGCCCTCGCCGGTGCTGACCGCGATGCGCAGCGGCCGCATCGTCCGTTTCGAGGAGATCACCCGCTGCCCGCCCGAGGTGCAGGATGCCTTGATCTCGATCCTGTCCGAAAAGACGCTGGCGCTGCCCGAGCTCGGCGCGGACACGATCGTCGGCGCGCAGCCCGGCTTCAACGTGATCGGCACCGCCAACCTGCGCGATCGCGGCGTCCACGAAATGTCGAGCGCGCTCAAGCGCCGCTTCAACTTCGAGACGGTGCACCCGATCGATGACGGCGACTTCGAACGCGATCTCGTCCTCCAGCAGCTCGCCCAGCGCCTCGCCCCCGGTGCGATCGCGGTCAGGGGCGAGCGCGAGGTGGCCGATCTGCTCGTCCAGACACTCCGCGATCTGCGCAGCGGCCGGACCAAGGAAGGCGCCAGCCTCAACCGCCCCGATGCGGTGCTGTCGACGGCGGAGGCGGTGAACGTGCTCCATGCCGCCGCGTTGGAGGCGGCCTTCCTCGACGATGGGCACCTCTCCGGCGCGCATGTCGCGCGGCAGATTCAGGGCGTGATCCTAAAGGACTCGCCCGAGGACGGGAAGCGCTTCCGCGCCTATGTCGATCATATCGTCAAGGAGCGCGCCGGCCGCTCGGGCGCGTGGAAGGATTTCTATCAGGCGGCGCGGACGCTCAGGCTCGGCTGAGCTGTGGAGCTACCTGTCTCCCCCCTGCACGATCCGGCGCGCGATCTCCATGTCGTGCCGGTGCGTCACCACAGTCCGGCCTGCGCGGCGCATCTCGCGCGGTTGATCGAGGCCGTCGCGCCCGCCGAGATCCTGATCGAAGGGCCGTGCGATTTCGATCCGCTGATCCCGCTGGTCACACATGCGCGTACACGCCCGCCCGTGGCGATCGTCGCGATGCGCGAGGCCAGGAAGGAAAGTCGGCGACGGCGCACCGCGAGCTATTATCCCATCTGCGCGCACAGCCCCGAATATGTCGCGTTGGCGGCCGGCGCGGCACGGGGTGTGTCCACCCGCTTCATCGACCTGCCCTCGCTGTCCCGCGAGATGGCGGACGAGATCGGGGACGAGGCTAGCCGCTCGCTGCTCGGTGACGAGCACGTCTTCGACAGCGGCGATTATGTCCGTGCGCTCGCCGCCGAACTCGGCTGCCGCGACGGCAACGAGGTTTGGGACCATCTGTTCGAGACGCGGATCGCCGAGGCGGACTGGCGCCGTTTCTTCACCGATGTCGGCCAGTATTGCGCCTGCCTCCGCGCAGCGACCGGCGAGGCGAGCATGGCCCGCGACGGCACGCTGGCGCGCGAGGCACAGATGCGCGCGCTGATCGCCGAAACACGCGCCATGGCCGAGGGGCCGATCGTCGCGGTGGTCGGTGGCTTCCATGCCGGCGCGCTGATCGACGGCGATCTCCCGCCGGGAAAACCGATCGCGCCGCGCAAGAGCGACGGCAGCGCCTTCCTGATCCGCTACGGCCATCGCCAGCTCAATGCATTGTCGGGCTATGCCGCCGGCCTGCCGCTGCCCGGTTACTATGACGCGCTGTGGCGCCGTGCCGTGGAGCGCCCCGAGGAGCCGCCTTTCTCGTCGCTCTCGCTCGACCTGCTGACGGGCTTCGCAGCCCATCTGCGCGAGAGCGGCATGGGCGGTGCGCCGTCTTTCCCGGTGCTGGCGAGCGCGGCGGAACAGGCAGAGCAACTCGCCCAGCTGCGCGGACGGCCAGGTCCGCTACGCACCGATCTGATCGACGCGATCCGCTCGACCTTCCTGAAGGAGGAGGCACCGCGCGCCGGCACGCCGCTGCTGCGCGAGCTCGATGCGTGGCTCACCGGCAGCGCGATCGGCGACGTGCCGCCATCGGCGGGATCGCCGCCGCTGGTCGAGGCGGTACGCGGGCAGGCCCGGCGGCTCGGCTTCTCGGTGGCGGACGGCGAACGGCGTTCGCGTGATCTCGACATCTATCGCGAGGAGCGCCACCGCGCCGCCAGCCGCTTTTGCCACGCGATGGTGCTGATTGGTACGACCTTCGCCCAGCGCACCGGTGGCCCGGATTTCCGCCACGACGTCGATCTCGACCGGTTGCACGAAATCTGGTCGGTCTGCTGGTCGCCACTGGTCGAGGCGCGGCTGATCGAACTCGCCGCGGAAGCTGATACGCTGTCCGAAGCGCTCGCCATCGCGATCGTCGACCAGCTCGCCCAGCTGCGCGAGCAGGGCCGCGGGCGTAGCGCGGCCACCGCGATCGAACTCTTCGCCGCCGCCTGCCGCGCGGGCATCGGCGACGGCGCGGGTGCGATCCTCGCCCACATCGAGGCTGAGGCGATCGAGGATCCGGAGCTCGGGCCGGTGGTGACCGCGCTCGCCGATCTCGTCCAGATTCTGCGCAACCGCGCGATGCTCGGCATCGAGGACTCCACGTCGATCGAGCGGCTGATCGGCGCGCTGTGGCGGCGCGCGCTCTTCCTGCTGCCCGATATCGTGCTGGCCGGGCCGGAGCAGGCCCGCCCGCTGCTCGATGCGCTGGTAACGCTACGCGCGCTGACCGAACAGGCGCGCGCCGGCCACGCACCGATCGACGTCACGCCCTTCGACGAGCAGCTGGTGAAACTACTCGACTCCCCGCTCCACCCGATGCTGGCGGGCGCCGTCGCCGCCTATGCGCTGATCGACGGTCAGATGGCCGAGGAGGCGTTCGCCGCGCGTCTCAAGGGCGAGCTGGAGGGCGGTTATGTCGCTCCGGCCGATCGCCTTGCCTTCCTCACCGGCGTCATCGCGCTCGCCCGCGAGCTGCTGTGGACCATGCCGGCGCTGGTCGACACGCTCGATGCGGTGATCGCCGGGGCGAACGACGACGGGTTCGTCGAATTGCTCCCGCATGTCCGGCTCGCGCTCGGCCCACTCGATCCGCGCGAGATCGACCGGCTGGCGCAAGCGGTGGCGGGCCGGCACGGTGCCGAGACCGCCGCCCTCGTCTCGACCGCGCCGATCGACGAGGCGACCCTGCTCCGCAACCTCGCGCTCGATCGAGCACTGGCCGCGCGGCTGGTTGAAGAGGGCGTGGCATGAGCGACGATGTCACGCTCAAGCGCTGGCGCCTCGCACTCGGCCGCTATGCTGCCATTGCGCTGGACGGCGCGCAACTGAGCGCGGCCGAACAGCGTGCCGATCGCGCGCTCGATTACCTCTATGCCCGCGAGATGGAACGGCGTGGCCTCAAACGCGGCAAGCCGGGCAGCGGCTCGCTCGATCCAAGCCAGTTGACCCCGCTCGGCTGGCTGCAAGAACTGCGCGCGCTCTTCCCGCAATCGGTGATCGAGACGGTGCAGGCGCACGCCATCGACACTCTCGGCATGAGCGAGCTGATGAACGATCCGGCGATGCTGGATTCACTCGAGCCCAATCGCGATCTGCTGAAGTCGCTGCTCGCCTTCAAGGGCGCGGCCAATCCGGCGGTGCAGGATAAGATCCGCCAAGTGGCCCGCACTGTGATCGAGGAGGTCACTCGCCGCCTGAAACCACGCGTCGAGGCAGCGCTCGCCGGTCGCCCCAATCGCCAGCGCCGCAGCCGGCAGAAGTCGATGCAGAATTTCGACTGGCGCGGGACCATCCGCGACAACCTCAAGCATTACGACCCCGAGCGCGGCCGGATCATCGCCGAGCAATTGCGCTTCTTCGGCCGCAGCCGTCGCAAACTGCCATGGACGATCATCCTGTGCGTCGACCAGTCCGGATCGATGCTCGATTCGACCGTCTATGCCGCGGTGATGGCGGCGATCCTCGCCGGCCTGCCGTCCATCTCGGTCAAGCTGATCGTGTTCGATACCAGCGTGGTCGATCTGTCCAGCGAGGCGGAAGATCCCGTCTCGGTGCTGATGTCGGTGCAGCTCGGCGGCGGCACCAATATCGGCGGCGCCATGGCCTATTGCGAGACGCTGGTGACGCAGCCGACCAGCACCGTGCTCGTCCTGCTGAGCGATTTCTGCGAGGGCGGGTCGGTTGCGCAGTTGCTCGCCGTCGTCCGCCGCCTCCACGCCGCGCGGGTGACGATGCTGGGCCTGGCCGCGCTCGGCGACGACGCTGCCCCGATCTACGATCGCGCGACGGCGGAGCGGCTGTCGAGCGCCGGCATGAAGGTCGCCGCGCTCACCCCCGATCATTTCGCCGACTGGCTGGGCGAGGTGATCGGATGAGCGCGCTCGATGAGGGGCTGGCCGCATTCGATGAGGCGGCACTGGCGACGCTCGCCAATGTCGGCCTCGTCCGCCGTGCGGCCCGCGATGTTGTCGAGGGCAAGGCCCGGCTGATCGAGCGTAAAGCGAGCGCGGCGGTGGTCGAGGCCGACGGCCAGCGCGTGGATATCGATGCCGGGGGGCCGCAAAAAGCGCTTTGTTCCTGCAAGGCACCGGGCGTTTGCCGCCACCGCATCGCCGCCGTGCTACTGCTGCGACAGACGGAGGAAGTGGAGCAGGCGGACACGCCCGAGCGCTCGGCGCTCGATCCGATCGCGCTGCTTGACACCTTCCCTTTGTCCGCGATCGAACGTTGGGCGGGCAAGGCGGCGTGGCGAGCGGCGCTGGAAATGGCCGAAGCGTCGGCGGGGATCGACATCGAGGACAAGGCAATCGTCGTGCGTGTCGACGAGGCGGAACCGGTCCGCATCCTGCAGGGACAGGGGCTCGACGGGATCGTCTCCAAGACGCCCGCCGCCCGCCGCAAGCCGCTCCACGCCGCAGCCCTGCTGGCCGCGCGCCGGCATTTCGGCATCGCACTGCCCGAGCCGCACATCGAAATCGCAGCCGTCGAACCGGACAACGGGATCGACCCGGCCTTCCTCGCCGCCGTCGCGTCCGCGCTGGAGGAGTGCGTCGCCTTCGCCTTCACGCTGGCACCGGCGCCGCTGGAGGAGCAATTGTTCACGCTCTCCGTCTCCTCGCGCGCTGATGCGTTGCCGCGCCTCGGCCGCCTGCTGCGTACGCTGGCCGCGCAGGTGAGGCTCAAGCGGCGGCGCGCTTTCACTTTCGATCCCGATCTCTGCCTGGAGACGCTGGCGACCGCCAGCGCTCTCGTTCGCGCGCTGGGGCGATCCGATCCCGACGAAACGCTGCGCGGTGTCCATCGGCAGACCTATCCATCGGCCGGTCCGCTCCGCCTCGTCGGCTGTGGGGCCGAGCGCTGGCGAACCGAAGCGGGTGCAAGGGGTGTCACCGGAATATTCTACGATGTCGCCGCCGATCGCTGGCTGACCTACGCCCATGCTCGCGCTCCGGGGCAGGATCCGTTGTTCGATGCGGGCCAGGCGTATCGGGGCGCGGCGCTTTGGAGCGGCGCGACACTCGAAGCGCTTGTGGGGGCCGCGTTCTCGCTGGAGGGCGTCGGCGTGTCACGCGACGGGCGAGTTTCCAACCCGCAGGGTGCTCGCGTTTCGCCGATCAGCGGCGATGGCGATCCGATCAGGTCCGGCGTGCCGGCGATCGGTGAGTGGGCCACGCTGGAGGATCGCCTGACGGAGCGCTTCGGCTTTGGCCTGTCGGCACGGACGGCGCCGGATTTCGCCCTGCTGGTCCCCCGGCGCTGCGCCATGCCTTATTTCGACGATCTCGCGCAGGAACTGATCTGGCCGATCGAGGACGAAGCCGGCCGCTGGCTCGCGCTGACGCTGACGCATGGCGAGACGCTGGATCACGCCATCGGCCATGTCGAGGCGGTCGCGCGGCGTGGCTGGCGCGGGCCACTGCTGGTCCGCGCGGATCGCGTCGCGCGCGGGATCGACCTTACCCCGATCGCGCTACGCGACGAAGAGCGCTGGCTGAACCTGACGCTGGAGCGATCCGGCACGAAGGCGCAGGAATCCGGCTGGCTGCAACGCCTGACCGCGCGGCTGGGTGCAGGAAGAGGTGGCGCGGATTTCCACCGCGCGCCGCCCGACCCGACGCGCCGCGCCATGGCATCGGCGTGGCAGGCGTTGATCGATCGCGCCGAGACCACTTCCGGCAAGGCTGTGCCAGCGACGGGCTTCGACCGTCTCGCCGCCGAGCTTGATCGGCTCGGCCGGCCAGCGATCGCCGAGCGCCTCGCCCGGGTTCCGGATGGGCCTGCCCCATTTCTCGTCGCGGCCTATGCACTGATAGCCGCACGATCTCAGGCCATTGTGCTTCCGAGGATCTCAAGAGCACGGTGATCGGTTACATCGACCTGGGGCAAAATGGCATTCGAGGGTTCGGCCAGCACAAGGCCGGAATGACTAAAATCAGGCAGTGCCATTTGGACTGAAAATGACCGACATTGGCGCCGAGCGCATCGGCTCCTCGCTGAGAGCGGGGAGCCGAGATCTTCAAATTTCCGTGCCCTCGGCGAGAGTCAGGGCATCCTCGACGTCCACGCCAAGATATCGGACTGTATTCTCGATCTTGGTGTGGCCGAGCAGGATCTGGACCGCGCGCAGATTCCCGGTCGCCTTATAGATGATCGAAGCCTTCGTGCGCCGGAGGGAATGTGTACCATAATCCTCTCGCCTCAATCCAATGCCCATGACCCATTCATCCACGAGTCGGGCATATTGACGGGTGCTGAGATGATCGGAATGATCGATCCGGCTGGGAAACACATAATCACCCAGGGTGCCGCCGCGACGTTGAAGTCAGGCCAGCAAGCTGGCCCGAGCGTCCGAGAGCACCTCAAATTGCACGGGCTTTCCCGTCTTCGTCTGCGTGACCGTCGCACGGGTGCGGATCTGCCCTCCGCTGACGATGGCACCGATTTTGAGGCGGACGACATCGCACCCCCGAAGCTTGCTGTCGATCGCGATATCAAAGAGCGCTCGGTCGCGAACGCGGCGATGATGATCGAGATAGAAGCGGATGCCCCATATCCGCTTCGGCTTCAGCGCTCGCTTCGCTCCAACTTTACGTCCCGCGTTCCAGGCTTGCCGATTCTCTGCGCCGGGATCGAATTCTGAAGTGCCCATCGCTCTTCTCCTATGGCCCTAATTGGCCACAGAAGAAACGTGCCGTCCGACCTTGCAGCACTCACCGAGGGACGGACCGTCGGTAGCGGAGCCACCAAAGTCGGCCGAAGCCTGTGCTTCAACCGACGACACGTCGGTCTGCAAAAGATCATTTGACCTCGGCTGTTGGCGCCGCGGCAGCGCCACGGTCGAAAATGTGGGGGACATCTGGGTCCAGCTTCAATGCGGCAGCCCGATCCGCTTGTTCCTTGGCTGCGGCTCCGCGCTTCGCTTCGACCAGCGCGAGACCGTAGAGCGCCGTGGCACGCTGCGAGGGGACCAACGCCTTGGCGAAGGCGGCGGCCGCCCCGTCGGAATGCCCGGCCCGCCACTCCGCGAAACCGAGATCGTCCTGGATATCGGGTCTCTGGGGCGCTGCCCCCGCAGCCGCGCGACATTCGGCCAGCGCGAGCTCCAGCCCGACGCCGGCGGCCGCCTTCTCCCGACATAGCCCGGCCAGGGTATCCGCATCCTTGGCCAGGCCATGAGCGTCCGCGAAATCCTTGTTCGCCGGCACGGACTGTCCGAGACGCTGCTCATCGATCCCACGCCGGACCATTGCGTAGGGGTCGGCGCCATTGATCGCCAGCGAGGCCGTCCACGCCGCGATCGCCGCGGCATATGCCTGGCGATCCTCCTGAAGCCCCGCCTGCGCAGCGTAGAGCGCGATCGACCTGGGCTCCAGCTTGGCGGCGGCGTCGAGATCCCCCTGGCGCCCCGCAATGTCGTCGGCGGGCCGGATCTCTGCACGGTTGATGTAGACGTCCGCGGCCGGGCTGATCCTCAGCGCGGTGTCGAGCTCTTTCACGGCTTCGTCGCTTTTTCCGAAACGGGCATAGATCCGCCCGGCGGCACTGTGCGCGAATACATTGTTCGGGCTCGCTTCGGTCATCAATGACGCCTGACGCAGCGCCTCGTCCCGCCGGCCCAGCGCGATGAGGATATTGGCGCGCAACAGATGGAGTCCAGGCCAGTCCGGCGTCTGCTTCAGCACGGCGTCGACATCGGCCAGGGCCCGCTCCTCATCGCCGATCTTGCGATAATCGGCGGCGCGGCGAGACAGGGCGAACGTGGATGCGGGGTCCAGATCGAGCGCGCGCGAATAAGCGGCGATCGCATCCTGCGGCTGGTCCTTGAAATCCGCGATCAAGCCCCGCCCGCGATAGATGCTGGCATTGCGCGGATTGAGTTTTTCCGCGGCATCGAAATCCGCCTGCGCTTCAACGAATTGCTGACTCCAGACATACGCCAGACCGCGGCCGGCCAGCGCCCAGTCGCTTTTGGGATCGAGCGCGAGCGCACGATCGAAATCGGCTTTCGCTTCGGAGGAGCGGAAGCGATCGAGCAGCATATTCCCCCGGCGGGCGAAATCGTCCGCGGTGGTCGGCGTCTGCTTGAGCGCCGCCTCCAGTTCCGCGTCGGTCGAACCGTAATCCTGCTTGCCGAGGAAAACGGTTTTGTTGGCGAGCGCACGGAGCTTCTCCTGCGCGGCCATCGCCTCCGATGCCGGGAATTCGCGCTGGACAGCGTGCTCGTCCTTCTCGACCGTGAAACGATTACCGGCGAGGCTCACCGTGCGATGATAGGCGATGCCGCCGACCGTCACGTCGACAGGATCGCCATGATCCACCTTGAACGACGGTGATGGGAGCAGAATCGTCTCCGTCGTGCGATTGGAATAGGGATAGGCGACCGCGAACGGCGCATCCTGGTTCGGCCCCGGATCGCGGGTCAGATCGGTCTTGTAGCCAACCCCGGTGCCGTCCGTTTCGTACCAGCCCGAGCTCCAGTCCATCTGCGCGTCGCCATCCATCACCAGCTTTTCCTCGCAGCCCGCGGCATCGAAGCTGGAGGACACCGCCTTGACGGTGACGAAGTCGTACTGGTTGCGCCAATATTCGCGAAGGCCGCGATCCAGCACGTCGGGCGACAGGGCCAGCAGTTGCTGGTTCATGGCGATGGCATCGTCATCGCGCAATATGGTCTCGACGTGGATCGGTGCCGGAATCGAGACGCCGTTGCTCGCGTCGATCCGGATCGCCGTCTCAGTCAGCGGCCGCTCCGGTGTTGGCGCATCCATGCGCACGAGCGTTGCCCCGGGCAGCAGCGGTAGGCCCCACCGGAAATCCGGCGTCCGGATCCGATCGAGCGCATTGTCGCCGGTTCGCGTGCCGTCCAGCCAGTAGATGCGCCCGGCGATCGTGGCCCGCACCAGCACGTGATTGAACAGCGCGATCATCGGCAGCCGCTGATCGAGCCCGTCGCCGGCGCCGGCGCTGACCAACACCGGATCGGCCTGTATGCCGAGGCCCTTCAGCAGGGCGAGCAACAGCGCCGTCTTGCCCTTGCAGTCGCCGAAGCGGCGCTGCCAGGTCGTTTCTGCGTCGGCGGGGACGAGGCCCCCGTCGTTCATCCCGAGAAACACATAGCGCACCCGATCCTGCACCAGCGCCAGCGCGGCTTCCGCGCGGGCCTTGGGATCGGCGGATCGGGCCGCGATGGCGTCCATCTCCTTGTGCAGCGCGTTGTCATTGGCGCCGAGCATCGCGGCCTTCTCATAGAGCGGCATCATCAACTGGGCGAGATCGGCCCAGGATGCGAAATCGCTCATTTCGGCGATGCGCATGATGCCATATCGAGAAGGCGCGTTCTTGGGGGCCGGCAGCGGAGGAAGACCGTCGAGCGACAGCTCGACGGCCGAGATCCCACCTCTGGTTTCGACCTTGAGAGGCGGCAACCCTGTGGTGCCGCGCAGTTGCACACGGGTCGAAGACGGCCAGCTAACCCGGAGATGAGCTCGGTCGAC
>Ga0207695_10000285_pt1 | contig 125917 bp, 110 predicted proteins | sample KBSC54metaG_FD_184354 | JGI IMG/M metagenome (GOLD analysis project Ga0207695, IMG submission 184354) | Corn rhizosphere microbial communities from Kellogg Biological Station, Michigan, USA - KBS C5-4 metaG (SPAdes) (version 2) | ecosystem: Host-associated > Plants > Roots > Rhizosphere >... | reverse complement strand
CGGACACCCTCGGTTTCTTGAGTCTGGCGCTTCCAAAACGCCAGCCCGAGCGAGGATACTGGAGTCTGAAGGGGTCGATGGTAAGCTAGACCGGCCATCGTAATCCTTTGGCTGTGATGCTCGATCCGTAACCGAACTCGCAACCAGGGTTGCGCGACTCTAGCGCCCCGCCACACCTGACCTCGGTTGATCAGCTATAGGGGCCTCCAGTTGGAGCAGCTGAACGCCGGTCTTCGGCACCATCGTGATAGGCGAGAGGAGCGTCCATCCACCGCCGCACATCCGAGAGGCGCCAACCAACCGCGCGCACGCCAATTCGCTGCTGTTTCGGAAAGCTGCCTTCCGCGATCATTCGGTAAATGGCTGCTCGCGATCGTCCCGTGCGCTCGATCACGCCGGCGATGCGAATGAACTTATCTTCCGGGAATTCCATGCAAACCGATCCTTTATCGGTCTGCCCGCCGTCAACATTATGCCGCTGATCTCGGTTGCGGGCAAGCACTGCATCAAAGTTACGGCCGCCGACATCACATCAGTGCCCTAGCGACGTGGGGTATCGTCTCGGTAGGTGTCAAAAAAAGCTCGGGAAAGCACACAAAAAATGTTGCCCAGATGTTGCCCCGAGAGACGGAGCTTAAAAAACCGCAACAGCATGACCACCTCGGGCCCCGCTAAGCGCTTATTTTTCCGTTAGTTTTTGGTGGACGCACTTGGGCTCGAACCAAGGACCCGCTGATTAAGAGTCAGCTGCTCTACCAACTGAGCTATGCGTCCACACCGCGGAAGAACCGGTGCCGGTCCTCGTTGGGAGGCGGCCGAGTAACAGCCGAATCGGAGGCTGTAAACAGCTTTGTGCGGGGTCCGCGAAATTATCCGAAGGCGCCGCCCGAACGGTGCTGGCCGCGGTCGATCGCCATCAGCAGGCCGAGGATGATCAGCACCGTCATCACCGCCGATCCGCCGTAGGACACGAGCGGCAGCGGCACGCCTACGACCGGCGCGAGGCCCATCACCATCATCAGGTTCACCGCCACGTAGAAGAAGATGGTGGTGGAGAGGCCCGCCGCCGTGAGCCGGCCGAAGCGGGTCTCGGCGCGCTGGGCGACGCCCATGCCCCACCACACCACGCCGAGAAAGGCGCAGATCAGCAGCACCCCGCCGACCAGCCCCCATTCCTCGGACATGGTGGCGAAGACGAAGTCGGTCTGGCCTTCGGGCAGATAGTCGAGGTGGCTCTGCGTGCCGTTCAGGAAGCCCTTGCCGAAAATGCCGCCCGATCCGATCGCGATCTTCGACTGGGTGATGTGATAGCCCTTGCCTAGCGGATCGAGATCGGGATCGAGGAAGATCAGGATGCGGTTGCGCTGATAATCGTGGAGCATGCTCCAGGCGCCGACGCCGAGCGGAATCGCCGCCAGCACGCCGCCGATGAAGAGGCGCAGCGGCAGGCCGGCCAGGAACATGGTCAGGATGCCGCCCAGCGTCACCATCGTCGCGGTGCCGAGATCGGGCTGGACCAGGATGAGCGCCGCCGGCACGCCGATCAGCAGCAAGGCGGGCCAGATCGCCGTCCAGCGCCGGATCTCGCCGGCCGGCAGCAGATCGTAGAAGCGGGCGAGGGTCAGTACGATCAGCGGCTTCATCAGCTCGGACGGCTGGAGGCGGATGATGCCGAGATTGAGCCAGCGCTGGCTGCCGCCCGCCACCTTGCCGAGCAGTTCGGTGAACACCAGGGCGACGATCAGCATCACGTAGGCGGGCACCACCGCCTGCTTGATCTGCGTCTCGCGCAGGCGGGATATCGCGATCGACAGGCCGAGGAACAGGCAGAAGCGCGCGCCCTGGCCCAGCGCCCAGGGCTGGAGGCTGCCGCCGGCCGCCGAATAGAGCACCGCCAGGCCGAAGCCGGTGATGCCGATCACGGTCAGCAGCACCTTCCAGGGGAGCTGGGCCAGCGGCGCGGGGACGAGCGAGTTGCGGATCATTCGGGCGTCGCTCCGGGGGCGGGCGGAGGAGTGGGCGGCGGCTGCGGGCTGTCCGGGCCGGTGTCGGGCGCTTCGGACGGCGGCGCGACGGCGGTCGCCACCGATGTGTCGGGCGGCTGCACGGCATTGGCCTGCGCGCCCATGTCGCCTTCGTCCGCCGGTACGCCCTGGGGCTGCGCGAGCGCGGCCTCCTGCGCGGCCCATTCGGCCTTTTCCTTCGCCATCCGGGTGTTGATGTCGCCGCCCCAGCCCGGTTGCAGCTTGGCCAGCGTGTCGAGCGCGCGCTGCTTGTCGTAGAGGTAGGTGAAGGCGTCGCGCGCGATCTGCGCGGCGGCAGCGCCGTGGCCGGCATGCTCCAGGATGATGCCGGCGGCGTAGCGCGGCTCGGCGACGGGCGCGAAGGAGATGAACAGGCCGTGGTCGCGCAGCTTCCACGCGCCCTGCGTGCCCAGCGCCACGGCGCGGCCGGCGGCGCGATCGGCCATGCTGATGCGGCGAACCTGCGCGGAGCCGGTCTTGCCGCCCATGGCGATGCCCGGCACCTGAATGCGCGCGCTGTTGGCGGTGCCGCCCGGACCGACCACGTCGCCCATCGCGGACCGGATGATCGCCAGATGCTCGGCCGAAATGCCCATGCTCTCCGGCGGCTGGTCCGAATGGCGGTGGACGATGCGGGGGATGAGCGTCTTGCCGCTGGCGATGCGCGCCACCGCCACCGCGATCTGCAGCGGATTGACGAGCGTGTAGCCCTGGCCGATCGACGAGTTCAGCGTGTCGCTGACCGTCCATTCCTTGTGATATTTGCGCAGCTTCCAGTCCGGATCGGGCACCGTGCCGTAACGCTGGGAGGCGAAGGGCAGGGGGAACTTCTCGCCCAGCCCCAGCCGTTTGTGCATGTCCGCCAGCACCTTGGTGCCGACCTTGCGGGCCATCTGGTAGAAATAGATGTCGCAGCTCTGCTCGATCGCGCGGTGCATGTCGATCGCGCCATGGCCCTGGTGGCGCCAGCAGTGGAAGAAGCTGTTGCCGACGCGCAGCGCGCCCGAACATTGCACCCGCTCGTCCGGCGAGATGCCCGCTTCCAGCAGCCCCAGCGCGTTCATCGGCTTCACCGTCGATCCGGCCGGATAGAGGCCTTGCAGCGTCTTGTTGACGAGCGGGAGGTGATCGTTGGCCGACAGCATGTTCCACTCGTCGTGGCTGATGCCCTTCGAGAAGCTGTTGGGATCGTAGGCCGGCATCGAGACCATGGCGAGGATGTCGCCGGTGAGGGTGTCGATCACCACCGCCGAGCCCGACTGGTCGCCCATCCGCTCGGCGATATAATCCTGCAGGCCGGCGTCGATGGTGAGCTGAAGCGTGTTGCCCGGCGTTTCCGGCCTGGCGGGAAGCTCGCGCACCAGCTTGCCGCGCGCCGTCACCTCGGAGGGCTTGGCGCCCGGTGCGCCCCGCAGGAAGTGATCGAAGCTCTTCTCCAGCCCCTGCTTGCCGATCTTGAAGCCCGGCGTGATCAGCAGCGGATTCTTATCCTTCTTGTAATCCTCCGCCGAGGCCGATCCGACATAGCCGATCAGGTGCGCCACCGCCGGCCCCGACGGATAGGAGCGCGAGAAGCCGCGGGCGGGCACCACGCCGGGCAGATCGGGCAGGCGCAGGTTCACGGCGGCGAAATGCTCGTAATCGAGATCCTCGGCCACCTGGACGGGCTGGAAGCCGGCGGCCTTGGGGAGATTGTCCTGCAGCCGCTCGATATCCTCGGGCGCGAGCTGGAGGATGGTCTGGAGCAGTTCGATCTCGCGCTTGGGATCGTCGAGCAGATCGGGGATCAGATCGACGCGGAAGTCCGAGCGGTTGATCGCGATGGGCTGGCCGGCGCGGTCGACGATCCAGCCCCGGCGCGGCGGGATCAGGGTGGAGCGCGCCCGGTTACTCTCCGCGAGGGCTGAATAGCGGTCGTGCTCGGCGATGGTGAGCCAGCCCATGCGGCCGGCCAGCACCAGCCCCACCGCGCCCTGCGCCACGCTGACGAACAGCGCGCGGCGGCTGAAGGAGAAGCTTTGCTGCGCCTCCGTGACGAGGCGTCCGGCGCGGCGGCCGTTGCCGGTCTTCACGGCGTCAATCCTGCGCGCGGATCTTGCCGATCGCGAGCCGCCAGCGGTCGAGACGCGCGCACAGCCGCCCGATGATCGGGAAGCACAGGATCGAGATGGCGAGCTGGGGCAGGATCAGCCGCACCGGCGTGGCGCCGCCCGTCCAGCAGGCGATCGCCCAGCCGGCCAGCATGGCGAAGGCGATGGCGATCGCGGCCAGAAGCCATTCCTGCCAGTAATCGCGCCAGAGCAAACGTCCCTCAACCAGGTCGGCGAGCAGCAGGCACGCCGTCCATGTCACCATCCCCGTGCCCAGCGTCTGCCCGGTCAGCAGATCATCCGCAAGGCCGAGCGGAAGGCCGATCCATGCCGGCCAGATTTCCGGGCGCAGCAGCCGCCATGCCAGCAGCATCAGCAGGCCGAGCGGCGGCCAGGTCGGCGAGAGCGCGACGGTCGGCATCAGCGCGGTCGCCGAGCCGAGCAGGGTCGAGACGATCGGCACCACCTGCGCGCGCACCTCGATCGCGCGGGTGGGCGGCGCGGAGCTGGTCGGCATGCGCATCAGGGCTTGGCGGCTTTGGCGGGCTCGGGCGGGGGCGGCAGGCCGGCGAAGGGCTGCTCCACCATCGCGTAATCGAGCTGGGCGGGATTGGCGAGCGGCCAGGCGATGGCGACGTCGCCTTCCTTGCGCAGGATCACGGCGACCGGCACGTCGGGCGGATAAAGGCCGCCGGTGCCCGAGGTCAGCACGATGTCGCCCCGGTTGAAGGGATTGCCGCCGGCCCCCAGCGGCCGGATCTCGATCGATCCGTCGCCGCGCCCGGCAGCGAGGGCGGGCGCGCCGCCGCGCGCGAGGCGGACGGGGACGACGCTGGCGCTGTCGGTGATCAGCAGCACGCGCGACGCGATCGCGCCGGCATCGACGACGCGGCCGACCAGCCCTTCCGGCGAGCGCACCGGCTGGCCGGGCTGGACGCCCTGCGCGCGGCCGGCGTCGAGCGTGGCGTAGCGGCGGCTGCTGACCCCGGTGGAGCCGACGATCCGCGCCACCGCGATCGATCCGCCCCGCGTCTCGACCAGCTTGAGCATCCGCCGCAGACGCTCATTCTCCAGCGCGAGGATGCGCGCGCGGACGAGGGCTTCGCGATCGCGATCCAGCTCGCGCGCCATCTCGGCATTTTTGGAGCCGGCGTAGAAATAGGCGCCGATCCCGTCCACGACGTTGCCGGCGCCGCGCACCACGCCGCGCGCCGCCGTGGAGACCGGCGCCGTCGTGTCGAGCGCCGCGCCCTTGATGAAACCGAAGCCGGCCGGATCGAAATGCGCGGCCACGACCAGGCCGAGCCCGGCGAGGATTCCCGTCACCGCGATCACGTAGCTGAAGAACAACCCGTATTGCGCGCGGCGGGAGAAACCCGGCCGACGGTTGCGGGACGGCGCTTTCATGATGCCATCTCGCCAGCCACAGACGCTCCGTTCGCCCTGAGCTTGTCGAAGGGCTGTCTTTCTCTTTTCAGGAAGGAAGGACAGTGCTTCGACAAGCTCAGCACGAACGGAAGATAGGGCAATGGCGCCTCTGTCTTGTGCCCCGTCAGGCGGTCAGCAGGACGCCGCGGTAGATCGGCTCTTCCAGCGCGCGGCCGGTGCCCAGCGCGACGCAGGTGAGCGGATCGTCCGCGATGGTGACGGGCAGGCCGGTCTCGTCGCGCAGCACCTCGTCGATGCCCTGCAGCAGCGCGCCGCCGCCGGTCAGCACGATGCCCTGGTCGACGATGTCGGCGGCGAGCTCCGGTGCGGTATTCTCCAGCGCGATGCGCACGCCCTCGACGATCGTGCCGACCGGCTCGGCCAGCGCGTCGGCGATCTGGCCCTGGTTGATCGTGATCTCCTTGGGCACGCCGTTGACGAGGTCGCGGCCCTTGATGTGGATCGTCTCGCCGATGCCGTCGGCGGGCATCTTGGCGATGCCGACTTCCTTCTTGATGCGCTCCGCCGTGGCTTCGCCGATCAGCAGATTGTGGTTGCGCCGCACGTAGGAGGCGATCGCCTCGTCCATCTTGTCGCCGCCGACGCGCACCGAGGTGGTGTAGGCGAGGCCGCGCAGCGACAGCACGGCGACCTCGGTGGTGCCGCCGCCGATATCGACGACCATCGAGCCGACCGGCTCGGTGACGGGCATGTCGGCGCCGATCGCGGCCGCCATCGGCTCCTCGATCAGGAAGACCTGGGAGGCACCGGCGTTGGACGCCGCGTCACGGATGGCGCGGCGCTCGACCGAGGTGGAACCCGACGGCACGCAGATCACGATCTCCGGGAAGCGCCAGGCGCGCATCTTGCCGCCATGCACCTTGTGGATGAAGTGCTTGATCATCTGCTCGGCCACGTCGATGTCGGCGATCACGCCATCCCGCAAGGGGCGGATCGCCTCGATCGTGCCGGGCGTCTTGCCCATCATCAGCTTGGCGTCCTCGCCGACGGCGCGGACCTTCTTGACGCCCTGGATGGTCTCGATCGCGACCACCGACGGCTCGTTGAGCACGATGCCGCGCCCACGCAGATAGACCAGCGTATTGGCGGTCCCGAGATCGATCGCCATGTCATGCGACATGAACTTGAAGAAACGACTGAACAACATCGTGTGCCCGCTCTCGCCCACTTTTGCCGGCCTGGCCCCGTGGCCGGCATGATCCGGATGCACCGCTTCCACCGCCCCCGAAAAGCGGCCGAAAAACCTCTGATCGCAAGTGGTCGCGGAAGCCAGCCGCTTGGGCTAGGACTTGTTCCATGTCAATACGCCGCCTCCCAGAGCATCTGATCAACCGCATCGCCGCAGGCGAGGTGGTGGAAAGGCCGGCCAGCGCGTTGAAGGAGCTGGTCGAGAACGCCATAGACGCCGGCGCCACGCGGATTTCCGTGACGCTGGGGGATGGCGGCCTGGCGTCGATCGAGGTGGCTGACGACGGCTGCGGGATGAGCCCGGCCGAGATGGCGCTGGCGCTGGAACGCCACGCCACCTCCAAATTGCCGGACGACGCGATCGAAGCGGTTGAAACGCTTGGTTTTCGCGGCGAGGCGTTGCCGTCCATCGCCAGCGTCGCGCGGCTCACGGTCGAAAGCCGCGTCAAGGGGGCGGATGGCTGGCGCCGAGTCGTCGATAACGGCGTCGTCGCGGCCGAGGGGCCGGCGGCGCTGCCGCCCGGCACGCGGGTCAGGATGGAGGCGCTGTTCGAGCGGGTGCCGGCGCGGCGCAAATTCCTCCGCTCGGCCCGCTCCGAATATGCCGCCTGCGTCGATGTGGTGAAGCGCCTCGCCATGGCGCGGCCCGAAATCGGCTTCACGCTGGAGCATGACGGGCGGCGCGTGCTGTCGGTGCCGCCCGGCGAGAGCGAGCCGCAGCGGGTGGCGGCGCTGACCGATCGCGCGCTGGCGGGCAACAGCGTGGTGCTCGATCATGTGCGGGGCGAGGTGCGGCTGGAAGGCGTCGCCGGCCTGCCGACCTTCAACCGGGGGGTGGCGGACCACCAATTTCTCTTCGTGAACGGCCGTCCGGTACGCGACCGGCTGCTCGTCGGCGCGGTGCGCGCCGCCTATCAGGAGATGCTGGCGCGGGACCGGCATCCGGTGGTGGCCCTGTTCATCACGCTTCCGGGTGGCGAGGTGGACGTCAACGTGCATCCGGCCAAGACCGAGGTGCGCTTCCGCGAGCCGGCCTTGATCCGGGGGCTGATCGTCGGCGGCCTGCGCGCCGCGCTCGACGCCGCCGGCCATCGCAGCGTCCAGCGCCCGGCGGCGGACGCGCTGGCGGCGTGGCAGTCCGAACCGACGATGCCCATCGCGCCCGCTTTGCCCCTGCCGGTCGAGCAGCGCCAATATGGCGTGTGGGATTCGCGGCCGGGCTTCGCGCCCGCGCCGTCCTTCGCGCCGGCGCCGCAGGGCAAAGCGGAAATCGCGGTGGCGGCCCCGCCGGCGGCCCTCCAGCATCCCCTCGGCGTCGCGCGCGGGCAGGTGGCCGCGACCTATATCGTCGCGGAGGCGGAGGACGGCCTCGTCCTCGTCGACCAGCATGCCGCGCACGAACGGCTGGTGCTGGAGCGGATGCGCCGCGCGATGGCGCATGGCGGCGTCGCGAGCCAGGCGCTGCTGCTGCCCGAAGTGGTGGAGCTCGACGAGACCGGCTGCGACCGGCTGGAGACCCGGCTGGAGGAGCTGGCCGCGATGGGGCTGGAGCTCGATCGCTTCGGGCCGCGCGCGATGCTGGTGCGCGCCGTGCCGGCGATGCTGGGCCGCACCGACGTGCGCGGCCTCGTCACCGACCTCGCCGACGAGCTGGCCGCCTATGACGAGGCGCTGTCGCTGCGCGAGAAGCTCGACCATGTCGCCTCGACCATGGCCTGCCACGGTTCGGTGCGGGCGGGCCGCATCCTCTCGGTGGCCGAGATGAACGCGCTGCTGCGCGAGATGGAGGTCACGCCCCATTCGGGCCAGTGCAACCATGGCCGCCCGACCTGGGTGAAGCTGGCTTCGGTAGATATCGAAAAGCTATTTGGTAGAAAATAGAACGGCTTGGTTGAAATTGGGGTAGGGGTGACGGAGGCTCGGCGAGCCATGGTTGGGCGGGTGCTGTCGATCTACGACGGCTAGCGTCCCAGTAGCCGCCATTCTCGCGTTCTGGCATCAACGCCAAATGCCGACATACCCATCGAAGGAATTCAAGCTACTCGCGGAGCAAATCCAGCAACTGGCGCCCGGCCGTGGGGCAGCGATCTGCACCGACCGCATCACCGTGGATGGATGCCCCGTAGGCTACTTGTATCGTGCAGAGCCGGACTGGGAGCAGGATAGCGGCTGGGTGTTCACGGCGGGAGATGAGAGCGAGGCCTACATGGACGACGCCAGCAATCGTAACCGTTGCGAGCGCCCCACGTAGTCCGGGAATGGCAAATCCCCGACAAGCTTGATCTTTCCCAGGAGCGCGAAAGGTCGAGAGCGATGGATGAGAATTTTGCAGGGCCTGCAAAAGCGGATTTGACCTATGCGTCGCATAGTGCGGCACCCCATTTTGCGGGGGTGCAAACTGAGGCGACGGTTCGTCGCCGACACGAGCGCTGGCCGGACGAAGATCGAGACAGGATTACGGCGGAGAGCTTCGCGATCGGGACAACCGTGTCAGCGGTCGCCCGTCGGAATGGGGTCAGCCTCGGCCTGCTGCAATATTGGCGCCGGAAGGCGCGCGATAAGGGTGTTGTTGAAGAGCTAAGATTTGTGCCTGTCGCCGTAGCGGCGGAACCCCGGCCGTCGGGTGCGGGATCGATCGAACTCGAGGTGGCGGATGTGCGCATCCGGATGATCGGCACAATCGACGTGACGCAGCTGCGCGCAGTGCTCGCGGCGGTACGGACGTGATCAGTGAGCGGCACGACCTACGCGTTTTGGTCGCCTCGCAGCCGATCGATTTCCGCTGCGGTATCAACCGTCTTGTATCGCTCGTCACGCAGGCGCTCGGCGCCGATGCATATGGTGGCGATCTGTTCGTTTTCAGATCGAGACGGCGGGACCGGTTGAAGATGATCCATTTTGACGGATCCGGCATGGTCCTGACGACAAAATGGTTGGAGGATCACCGCTTTTTCTGGCCGCCGGTAGACGGGGGTGTGGTGACCCTGAGCGGCGCGCAATATGCAGCACTTCTATCCGGTCTCGACTGGACGAAACTGGAGGTGAAAGCGGTAAGGCGCCCAACACTTTCTGGCTGAAAACGAGCGGTTTTACTGGCTTTTGGCGAAGCGCCTGCTATCCTTACAGCATGCTGCTTCGCTCCGAAGATCTGCCACGTGATATCGATTATCTGATCGGTCTGGCCGTACAGCTGAGTGCCGAAAACGAGCAGTTGCGCGAGATGGTGAAGTCCGTGAATGGCTTCGCATTCGGGGCGCGATCGGAGCGTGGTGATGCCATCCTTCCGGGACAGGGTATCCTTGATCTCGGCGACCTTGAAATGGGCATTGTCGGCGCCGCCAATGACGACGAGCCCGCAGACGACGCCAGACCAACGCGCAAAGGTGCCCGGCGCAATATCGGTGCATTGCCCAGACATCTCGAGCGGATCGAACGGATCATCGAACCTGCGGCGACAGATTGCCCCTGCTGTGCCGGCGCGCTTCACCGGATAGGCGAAGACAGCAGCGAGGCTTTCGATTGGGTGCCGGCCATCCTGCGGGTCATCCGTACGATCCGGCCCCGATACGCCTGTCGCCAATGCCGGAACGGCGTCGTGCAGGCCTCAGCGCCCAAGCGCATGATCGAGGGCGGCATGACGACCACCTCGACCATCGCCTGGATTGCCACCGCCCGCTTTGCCTGGTCGATCCCGCTCAACCGGCAAGTGCAGATGCTGGCCGGGCAAGGGCTGGTTCTCGACCGTTCCCTCTTCAGCGGCTGGATGAAGCGGGCGGCCTGGTGGCTTGAAGGGCTCTATGAACTGCAGATGCGGTTCATCCATGCCCAGTCGCGGATCTTCGTGGACGAGACCCGGATGCCGGTGCTGGAAAAGGGGCGGACAAAGGTCCGGATATCCCAGTTCTGGGCACACGCATGTGATGATAGCGGCTGGAATGGGCCAGCACCTCCAGCGGTCTGTTTCGTCTTCGCCAAAGGGCGCGGCTATCAGGAGATCAGGGAGCAGCTCGCCCAATTTCAGGGACTGCTGCAGGTCGATGGCTATGCCGCCTACAAGTCGCTTGAGAAAGCGCGTGGGCTTGTCCGGCCGATCCGGCTGGCGTTCTGCCTTGCACATGCGCGCCGTAAATTCGTCGACGTCCACAAGGCGACAAAGTCTCCGGTGAGCGCGCAGATTATCGCGCTCATCGCAAGGATCTACGCTGTCGAAGCGCAGGTTCGTGGCACCAGCGCGGAGACCCGCCATGCCGCGCGCCAGACTGAGAGCATAGCCATCATGGCGCAGATCAAAGCTGTGCTGGACACGACCTTGCCCCAGCTGTCGGCAAAGTCTTCGCTGGCCCGGGCCATCCGCTACATGCTCGCCCACTGGAAGGGGCTTTGGCGTTTCCTTGATGACGGTCGCCTCGAGGCTGATACCAACACCGTCGAACGAAATATGAGGACTGTGGCCCAGGGCCGGAAATCCAGTCTCTTCGCCGGGAGTGAGGGCGGCGCCCGGACATGGGCGATACTCTCATCACTCCTTCAGACAGCACGGCTGAACGGGCTCGACCCCTATAGCTGGATCAACGACGCCCTCGAACGCATCGTCTCCGGCGCAGTGAAGAACAACGAACTCGACCAGCTGCTGGCCTGGAACTGGCGGCCCGGCGGACAGGCCGCTATGGCCCAGGCCGCATGAGTAACAGCCGACGTTTCAAGCGTGCTATAAAGCCCGGGAAGTCTCGCTTGCTGACGCGTCAGCGGCTGGAAGACTGGCTGGCGGAGCGCGTGCCGCCTGCGCCCAACCTGTCGATGCTGGACGGCTATCTCGCCGCGCTCGTTGTGTCCCCGAACTTCATGCCGCCCGAGGAGTGGCTCCTGCCCATCGTCGGCGAAGATGTGTGCTGGGCGGTTACCGGCACCCCTGAGGCTATTGCCAGGGACAGCATCTTTGCCCGCTACACCGAAATTGGCGCCACCCTGTCCGGCGGGCCACGGCGCTATGCGCCGGTCTTTATGCGCACCGATGATGGCGAGGTCCTGCTCGAGGATTTCGCCAACGGTTTCTATTCCGGCATGCGCCTCGCCATCGACGACTGGAAGCCCTTCATTTCAGATCGCGATATCGGAATGCCGTTGGTAGCCATCCTGGGCCACTGCACGACCATCGCTCCCGAGGATGCTCTCAACGAGGTCAAAACGCCGGAAGCCCAGGCTGCGCTCGCAGAGTCATGGGAAGTCGTGCCTGAGGTCGTTGATATGCTTCACGAAATGCTCGCGGGCCGGCGCAATATCAAGATCATCTGATCGCGCTAGCGTTGCCCGCGCACGCCGAGCCTCTGGTGGGGTGCTCGAAGCGGTTACCAGCAATCTCGCGTTCTACAATGTGAACACCGTGGCCAACTACGATCCCGAGATAATTCCGTTACTCGATGCGCCGGTCGGTTCGGCGTTCTATCGAACAGAAAACGGGTTCGAGCCTGATCCCGAAGGGGCTCCGACTGAAGGTTGAGACGTTCCGATACCGCCCCAGTTGCGGTCATTGACCTCGTTTTGTAGCTAGCGGAGATGAACGACCAGCATCGGACGCCGGATCGCGCACAGCGAATTAATTCCATTACCGGCTGCGGCATTGTCGTCGCTTCGATCTCGATGCTGTTTTGGTGGGGTATCCATTTTCGAGTGTTCGATAGTAAAATCGAATGGATCAAACATCCCGAACAAATCGGATTTATGATCTGGATTGTCACTGGGGCGTTTGGCGCTGGTTTCATGGTCGGAGGAGCGCGGGCCGGAGGAAAAACGGCAATATCATTTGCCCTGATGCTCGTCGGCGCTGCGCTGATTGGAACCCTGCGAACTGCGTTTGTTTGACGCGAGGAACGGCAGTTTTCCACCAAATCCGGCCATTCGGCGGTTGCCAATAGGGCGATCCGGGTGAAGTTCGGCCACACCGACAGGGAGAACCTGCTCGGCCGCAGATGAAAAGCCCCGCCCGCGCGGGGCGGACGGGGCTTCCCTTCGCACAGGGAGCGAAACTGTTACGGGCTCGTCGACTTGTTGCCGCCGCCGATCGCTCCGGTGGCGGCCGCAATGCCGACCCCGGCACCGGCGGCGGTGGCGATGCCGATGGCGACCAGCGCAACCGGGGCGATATCGGAGCCCTTGCGCTTGGCCGTGGTGCCGATCCGCGTACCGGCGGCCATCCGCGACACCGCCGCCTGGGACAGATGGGCGGCCGACGGAAGAACCGCCGCGAGGCTCGATTGCGCGACAAGCGCCGTGACGGCCGCCGCCGCCATCCACCTGCTCGATGTCATCGAAAACTCCCTTGATGCGCGGCGATTGTATTGCGCCGCAGCATCGAATTATCACGGCAACGAAATGGTCGGCAGGGCGTTTCGTGGCCATCTTGGAGGGAGATTTGCGCCTGCACGAACGCAATTTTCCAGGGCGAAAGGGAATGGCCTGTTTTCGTTGGATAAGAGCCTCGTCGGGCGGATTTCGAGGATGAACCCGCGCTGACGAAGGGGTTCAGTTTTGGGTCAAGACGATGCCGGCATAAGGGCATGGTCCAGGCAGTTGGGAGACGATCGATGTTCAGGAAGTTCATGAGCGCTGCGGCTCTCGCCAGCATGGCCGTGGTCGGCGCCGCGGGTGTCACCGCGCCGGCGCAGGCGCGCCATTGGCATGGCGACGGCGGCGGCGGCTGGGGCCATCATGGCGGCGGCTATTATGGCGGCCATCGCGGTTACTACGGGCATGGCGGCTATTACGGCCGGGGCGGTTACGATCGCGGCTATTACGGCCATTGCCACAGCGGCGGCGGCACCGGCGCGATCGTCGGCGCGCTGGCGGGCGGCCTGGCCGGCAACGCCATCGCCGGCCGGGGCGACCGCACCACGGGCACGATCATCGGCGCCGGCGGCGGCGCGCTGCTCGGCCACGCGATCGGTCGCCACCGGACGCGCTGCTAAATAGAAAACCGTTCGGGCCGAACGGGTTGTCGAAGGGGAGGGAGCGCCTCTGGCAGGCGCCCCCTTGCTGTTACCCGACCATCGCGTCCGGCGCGCGCTTGCCGCGCTTCACCATCAGCTTGTTGAGCGCGTTCACGTAGGCGCGCACGCTCGCCACCATCGTGTCGTGGTGGGCGCCGGTGCCGCGCGTGGTGCGGCCGTTCTCGGACAGCACGACCGACACCTCGGCCTGCGCGTCGGTGCCGCCGGTGACGGCATGGACCTCGTAGCGATCGAGCATCGATTGCTCGTGCGGGACGATCTCGCGGATCGCGTTGAACAGCGCATCGACCGGGCCGTTGCCGCGCGTCGCCGCCGTCTTCTCCACGCCGTCCACCTCCAGCGTCAGGATCGCGCGGGCCGGGCCGGTGCCGCAGTGGATCTCCACCTCCTTCACCTGGATGGCGTCGTGCCCGCGCAGCACCTCGTCATCGACCAGCGCGACGATGTCCTCGTCGAACACCGCCTTCTTCGCGTCGGCCAGCGCCTTGAAGCGCACGAACGCATCCTGGAAGGCATTGTCGCCCAGCTCGTAGCCCAGCCCTTCCAGCTTGGAGCGGAAGGCGGCGCGGCCCGAATGCTTGCCCATCACCAGGTTGGAGGTGGAGACGCCGACGCTCTCGGGCGTCATGATCTCGTAGGTCGACGAATCCTTGAGCATGCCGTCCTGGTGGATGCCGCTTTCATGCGCGAAGGCGTTGGCGCCGACGATCGCCTTGTTGGGCTGCACCTGGAAGCCGGTGACGGCCTGCACCAGCCGGCTGGACTTCATGATCTCGGTGGAGACGACGTTGGTGCGGAACGGCATCACGTCGTGGCGCACCTTGATGGCCATCGCGATCTCCTCGACCGAGGCGTTGCCGGCGCGCTCGCCGATGCCGTTGATGGTCGATTCCACTTGCCGCGCACCGCCCATCACGGCGGCCAGCGTGTTGGCGACGGCGAGGCCCAGATCGTTGTGGCAATGGGTGGAGAAGATCGCCTTGTCGGCATTGGGCACGCGGCCGATCATGTTCCGGAACATCGCGCCATAGGTTTCGGGTGTGGCATAGCCCACCGTATCGGGCAGGTTGATCGTGCCGGCGCCGCACTTGATCGCGATCTCGATGCAGCGCGCCAGGAAATCGGGATCGGAGCGGGTGGCGTCCTCGGCCGACCATTCCACGTCCGCCACCAGGTTGCGCGCGCGCGTCACCGAGCGCTCGATCGCGGCGAGCACCTCGTCGGGGGTCTTGTTCAGCTTCACCCGCATGTGCAGCGGCGAGGTGGCGATGAAGGTGTGGATGCGCGGGCGCCGCGCATGGCGCACCGCCTCGCCGGCGCGATCGATGTCGGCATCGCCGGCGCGGGCGAGACTGGCGATGACCGCCCGGTCCGCCTGCCTGGCGACTTCGCTCACCGCCTCGAAATCGCCTTCGGAGGCGATGGCGAAGCCGGCCTCGATGATGTCGACGCCCATCGCCTCCAGCTGGGCGGCGACCTTCAGTTTCTCTTCGAGGTTCATCGAGCAGCCGGGGGACTGCTCGCCGTCTCGCAGCGTGGTGTCGAAGATCAGGATCGTGTCGGTCATGTCTGCCACTCCGGTGCCCCGGATCGTCGCGGGGCCAAGAAATCGTCGAAAGGCCCGGCTCTCTCGGCGGGCGGCGATTGTTCCCCTCAGGCGCGGCGCGGGATCAGGCCCGCGCGCAAACGACACGCCTCAGGGGCGTGTAAGTCGAAGCAGGGGAAGGCGGATCGCCGCGGACATGACCGAGCCTTTGTGGCACGCCTTGGTAAATGTCCAGTAATTTCGTGGCCGCGGCGTGGCGTTCAGCGCATCATTGCTGCTCGAACGCCGCCGCGATCGTAATCTGCACCTGATCGGAGACGAGCGGCACGCCGCCGCTGATGCCATATTCGCTGCGGTTGATCGCCATCCGCCCGTCGAAGCCGAGCGATTGTCCCTTGCCCATCAGGCTCTTGCCGGCGCCGTGCAGCCGGACGGTGATCTGCGCCGGATGGGTCTGGCCGTGGAGGGTGAGATTGCCGTTGACCAGCACCTTGCCGTCCGGCCCTAGCAGGGCGCTGGTCGAGGCGAAGGTGGCGTTGGGCCAATGCTGCACATCGAGGAATTTCGCGCCGATCAGCTCGCCGTTGAGCTCCCGGCTGGTGGTGTAGATCGAATCGATCGGGATCGTGACGTCCAATTTGGTCGCGCCGATGTTCCTCGGATCGAGCCTGAGCGTGCCGGAGGCGTTCGAGAGGAAACCCCGGAAGATCGAGAAGCCGAGATGGTCGAGCGCGAACATCACCTGCGTGTGGGCGGGCTCGATCGCATAGGTGCCGGCGACGATGCCGGCCGGATCGGGCTTGCCGGGCGGCGCGCTCGGCAGCTTCATCGGTGCCTGCGCGGCGGCCGGCAAGGCGAGCAAGGCGACGAGGAGGGGCAGGCGGCGCATCGGGCGGGCTCCGGACAAGAGAACGGGCCGCACGCTCGCGCGCCGGCCCGTTCCTGTCAAATCCTGCGGTGCGTCACTGCTTTTCGAACGCGCCGGCGATGGTCAGTTCGACATGATCGGAGACCACCGGGACATATTTGGTGATGCCGAAATCGCTGCGGTTGAAGCCCATGCGGGCGTCGAAGCCGGCGGTCAGCGCCTTGTCCATCGGGTTGATGCCGGCGCCGTGGAAATGGACCTGCATGCGCGCCGGCTTGGTGATGCCGTGGATGGTCAGGTTGCCGTCGACCAGCGCCGTGTTGTTCGGCCCGAGCGCGATCGCGGTCGAGACGAAGGTGGCGTTGGGGAATTGCCCGGAATCGAACCAGTCGGCCGAGACCAGCTCCTTGTTGAGCGTGTCGTTGCTGGTCTGCACCGAGGCGATCGGCACGGTCACCGAAAGCTGCGCCTTGGTCGGGTTGGCGGGATCGATCGCGAGCGTGCCCGAGGCTCCGCTGAACGCGCCCCGGAAGATCGAGAAGCCGAAATGATCGACCGCGAAGCCGACCTGGGTGTGGTTGGTCTCCACCTTGTAGGTGCCGGCGGTGACGCGGGCGGTCTCCGGCGCGCCGGGCAGAGCGGGGGCCTGCGCGACGGCGGGCAAGGCGATGAGGGCGAGGGCGGAAATCAGGGCGCGCATGCGAAAGGCCTCCGGGGAATGGAGGTCCGTTTCTAGCGCGGTACGCTCAACCGGCTAGCACGACAATCTTGGTGGGATTGTTCGAGAAACTAGAAAAGCTCCCTCCCTTTTAGGGAGGGGGTGGGGTGGGTTCGTTTCCGGATTGATCTTACGTCGCCCCAGGCGAACCCACCCCCGGCCCCTCCCTATCAGGGAGGGGAGAAGAAAGTCAGTTCTTGTCCTTGTCGACCAGCTTGCCGGCGCCGATCCACGGCATCATGGCGCGCAGCTTGGCGCCGGTCTGCTCGATCGGGTGGGCGGCGGCCTGCTTGCGCGCGGCCTTCAGTTCCGGCTGGCCGGCGCGGTTGTCGAGCACGAAGTTCTTCACGAAGCGCCCGCCCTGAATATCGGCGAGGACGCGCTTCATCTCGGCCTTGGTCTCGGCGGTGATGATGCGCGGGCCGGTGGTGATGTCGCCATATTCGGCGGTGTTGGAGATCGAGTAGCGCATGTTGGCGATGCCGCCCTCATACATCAGGTCGACGATCAGCTTCACCTCGTGGAGGCACTCGAAATAGGCCATTTCCGGGGCGTAGCCGGCCTCGGTCAGGGTCTCGAAGCCCGCCTGGATCAGATGGGTGAGGCCGCCGCACAGCACCGCCTGCTCGCCGAACAGGTCGGTCTCGCATTCCTCGCGGAAATTGGTCTCGATGATGCCCGAGCGGCCGCCGCCGATCGCGGAGGCGTAGGAGAGCGCCACGTCCTGCGCGTTGCCCGAGGCGTCCTGGTGGATCGCGATCAGGCAAGGCACGCCGCCGCCGCGCACATATTCGGAACGGACGGTGTGGCCCGGGCCTTTCGGCGCGACCATGATCACGTCGATCGTGGACTTCGGCTCGATCAGGCCGAAATGGACGTTGAGGCCGTGGGCGAAGGCGATGGTGGCGCCGTCGCGGATGTTGCCGGCGATGTCGTCGGCGTAGATCGCCGCCTGATGCTCGTCGGGAGCGAGGATCATGACGATGTCGGCCCAGGCCGAGGCCTCGGCGGTGGTCATCACCTTGAAGCCGGCGCCCTCGGCCTTCTTGGCGGTGGCCGAGCCGGGGCGAAGCGCGATCACCACCTCGCCGACGCCGCTGTCGCGGAGATTCTGGGCGTGGGCGTGGCCCTGCGAGCCGTAGCCGACGATCGCGACCTTCTTCTGCTTGATCAGGCCGGCATCGGCATCGGAATCATAATAAACGCGCATCTTGGTCTTCCCTTTCGAAACTGTCCGTCATCCCGGCGAAAGCCGGGATCTCCCTGGGCGGGCGCTACGCGTCGCCGCACGAGATGCCAGCTTTCGCCGGCATGACGAGAGTGGGTGTGAATGTTCAGGCGGCCTCTCGCCCTCTCGCCATCGCCGCGACGCCGGTGCGGGCGACCTCGACGAGGCCGACCTCCCGCATCAGCTCGCAGAATTTATCGATTTTCTCCGGGTTTCCCGTGACTTCGAAGACGAAGCTGGCAATCGTGCTGTCCACCACGCGGGCGCGATAGACCTCGGCCAGGCGCAGCGCCTCGATGCGGTGATCGCCGGTGCCGGCGACCTTCACCAGCGCCATCTCGCGCTCGATATGCGGGCCGAGATCGCTGAGGTCGGTCACGCGGTGGACGGGCACCAGCCGGTCGAGCTGGGCGATGATCTGGTCGATCTGCTCGGGCACGCCGTAGGTGACGATGGTGATCCGGCTCACCGCATGATCCTCGGTGATGTCCGCCACCGTCAGCGATGCGATGTTGTAGCCGCGCGCGGTGAACATGCCGGCGATCCGCGCCAGGATGCCCGCCTCGTTGTCGACGACGATCGACAGGGTATGCCGCTCGGCGGCCTGTTCGGTGATGTGCATGGGTGTCAGTCTTTCTCGGGCGCAAGCAGGACGTTGCCGACCATGCCGAAATGCCAGTAGAGGCGGCCATTCTCCTCGCGGCGGGGATATTGGACGTTCACCGCGGTAAAGCCGAACCCGTCCAGTACCTTGGAGACCGTTTCTCCCGCATAGCGCGAGGATATCTTGACCTTGTCGAACTCCTCGTCGCCGATCTGGCCGGGGCGGTCGAGATGGACCACCCAGTCCGAAAAGGCCGGCGTCGCCTGCGCGGTCCAGCCTTCGAGATCGGCCGATCCGCCGTTGAGCCGCGCGAAATCGAACGGCTCCGCGATGTGCACGATGAGGCGCATCTTCGGCATCAGACGAGTGCCTTCGCCTCGTCGCTCGCCTCGCCGACCACTTCCTCGGCGTGCAGGATCATCTCGGTATGGGCGGCGCCCGACGGGATCATCGGGAAGCAGTTGGCCAGCTGCGCCACCCGGCAATCGACCATCACCGGGCCGGGCGTATCGAGCATCGCCCGAATGCCGCCATCCAGATCGCCGGGATGTTCGATGCGCAGGCCGCTCCAGCCGAAGCTCTCGGCCAGCCGCACGAAATCGGGCAGCGCCTCGCTGTAGCTTTCCGAATAGCGCGACGCGTAGATCAACTCCTGCCACTGGCGGACCATCCCCATATACATGTTGTTGAGGATGAAGATCTTCACCGGCAGGCGATATTGCGCGGCGGTGGACATCTCCTGGATGTTCATCAGCACGGAGGCGTCGCCCGACAGGCCGATCACCAGCCGGCCCGGATTGCCGACCTGCGCGCCGAGCGCGGCGGGCAGGCCATAGCCCATCGTGCCGAGCCCGCCGCTGGTCAGCCAGCGGTTCGGATCCTGGAAATGGAAATGCTGGGCGGCCCACATCTGGTGTTGGCCCACCTCGGTGGTGACGATCGGATCCTGCGCCCGCGTCATCTCCCAGATGCGCTTGATCGCGTGCTGGGGCATGATCTCATGGTCCGAGGCCGGATAAGCGAGGCTCTGGCGCGCGCGCCAGCCCTCGACCCGGCGCCACCATTCGCCGAGATCGGCCTTTTCGTGGCCGCGCGTCTTCCACACCGCGATCATGTCGGCCATCGCCGAGCCGACGTCGGCGACCACGGGCAGGTCGACCCGGACATTCTTGTTGATCGACGAGCGATCGATATCGACGTGGATCTTGCGGCTGTCGGGCGAGAAGGCGTCCAGCCGGCCGGTCACGCGATCGTCGAAGCGGGCGCCGAGGCAGAGGATCAGGTCCGCCTTGTTCATCGCCATATTGGCTTCGTAGGTGCCGTGCATGCCCAGCATGCCGAGCCACGCATCGTGCGCGGCGGGGAAGGCGCCGAGGCCCATCAGCGTCGAGGTGACGGGCGCGCCGGTCAGCGCCTGCAATTCGCGCAGCAGGGCGGAGGCGTGCGGGCCGGCATTGATGATGCCGCCGCCGGTGTAGAGGATCGGCCGCTCCGCCGCCGCCAGCATCTCGACCGCCGCCTCGATCGCATGCGCTTCGGCCTTCACCTGCGGGCGATAGGTCTTGTGCTGGAGCGGGCCGTCCGGCTTCGCGTAGCGCGCCGACGCGATCTGGACGTCCTTGGGCAGATCGATGACGACCGGGCCGGGGCGGCCCGAGGTCGCGATGTGAAACGCCTCGTGGACGATCGCGCCGAGCTGCGCCGGGTCCTTCACCAGATAATTGTGCTTGGTGCAGTGCCGCGTGATGCCGACCGTATCCGCCTCCTGGAAGGCGTCCGTGCCGATCAGCTGGGTCGGCACCTGGCCGGTGATGACGACCAGCGGGATCGAATCCATCAGTGCGTCGGCCAGGCCGGTGACGACGTTGGTCGCGCCGGGGCCGGAGGTGACGAGGACGACGCCGGGCTTGCCGGTGGAGCGGGCATAGCCCTCCGCCGCATGCGCCGCGCCGCCTTCCTGGCGGACGAGGATGTGGCGGATCTTCGCCTGCTTGAAGATCGCATCGTAGATCGGGAGCACCGCGCCGCCCGGATAGCCGAACACGACCTCCACGCCGAGGTCCGTCAGGGCCTGGACGAGGATGTCAGCTCCGCTCTGTTCGGTCGTCATGGGGAATCACCTCAGATTTACGCGCCCGCCGCATAGCAGCATCGCGGGAGTGGCGCAGCTACTGGCAACAAACTAGCGTGTCAACATGGGTATAGGAAATAATCTGTCTATCTCAAAATTATCTGAATCATAATCTTGCGTGATGCGCGGCCAATCAGGGGGTGGCTGGTGCCGGAACCAGGTCCGTTGCCGCTTGGCATATCGGCGGCTGGCGGCCTGCGCGCGCGCGATCATCGCGTCGCGGGAGCAGGTGCCGGCCAGCCAGGCGGCGATGTCCGGCACGCCGATCGCGCGCATGGCGGGGAGGGCGGGATCGAGCCGGCGGGCGACGAGCGTTTCGACCTCCTCGATCGCGCCCTGATCCAGCATGGCGACGAAGCGGCGGTCGATCCGCTCGGCGAGCCACTGGCTGTCCGGCACCAGCAGGAGCGGGGCGAGGTGGATGGACGCGCCGATGCCGCCGGCCTTGTCCCGCTGCCAGTCGGCCAGCGTGCGGCCGGTGGCGCGGATCACCTCCAGCGCGCGGGCGATGCGGGTGGTGTCGCTGGCGCGCAGGCGGGCGGCGGCGGCGGCATCCTCGCGTTCCAGCGCAGAATAAGCTTCGGCAGTCGCCAGTGCGCGGACCTCGGCGCGCACCGCGGGATCGATCTCGGGCACCGGCGCGATGCCGTCGAGCAGGGTGCGGATATAGAGGCCGGTGCCGCCGACGAGGATCGGCGTGCCGCCCGCCGCGTGGATGCCGGCGATGGCGGCCCCGGCCTCGTCGGCCCAGGCGGCGGCATTGTGGGCCACCGAAGCATCGACATGGCCGAACAGGCGGTGCGGCGCGCGCGCCTCCTCGTCGGCCGAGGGACGGGCGGTGACGACCCGCAGGTCGCGATAGACCTGGCTGGCGTCGGCATTGACGATCGTCCCGCCGATCCGCTCGGCGAGCGCCAGGGCGAGAGCGCTCTTGCCGCTCGCGGTCGGCCCTGCGATGAGCGCGACCGGCGGCAGATCGGGAGCGGTTGTGGGCGGAACATTCATCGCGACGTTGATAGCAGACGGAAGCCTGCTCGATTCAACCCTGCGCGAACTGGCTCATCAATTCGAGATGGACTGGGAGCCCGTCCTCGGCGTCGATTGGATCGAGGAAGGCTATGCGGCCGATATCGTCTTCCGATCGACGAAAAGCTGGACCGCCGTCGACTGCTCGGAATTCGCCGAGACGATCAAGGATCGTATGTCCTCGATCGAGTATGCGAACAAGATTCCGCCAACGCCGCTCGACGTGATCGTGCAGCCGGCCGAAAGCCGCCGCAAGAAGTTGCTCGTCGCCGACATGGATTCGACGATGATCACCGTCGAGTGCATCGACGAGCTGGCCGATTATGCCGGCATCAAGGACCGGATCGCCGCCGTCACCGAGGCGGCGATGCGCGGCGAGCTGGATTTCGCCGAGGCGCTCGACGCGCGCGTGGCCCTGCTCAAGGATCTGGAGGCCTCGGCGATCGATCGCTGCCGGGCGGAGCGGGTGAGGCTGATGCCCGGCGCCAGGGCGCTCATCCGGACGATGAAGGCACATGGCGCGCGCACCGTGTTGGTCTCGGGCGGGTTCACCGTGTTCGCCGAGCCGGTGGCGGCGGAGATCGGCTTCGACGTCGCCATCGCCAACCGGCTGGGCATAGCGGGGGACCGGCTTGACGGTCTGGTCGCCCGGCCAATCGTCGACGCCGCGACCAAGCGCGCCACGATCGAGGCCGAGCGTGCCACGCTGGGGCTGGAGACGGCTGAGACGCTGGCGGTGGGCGACGGCGCGAATGACATCCCGATGATCCAGGCGGCGGGGCTGGGCGTGGCCTATCACGCCAAGCCGAAGACGGCGGCGGCGGCCGGCGCGCGGGTGGACCATGGCGATCTCACCGCGTTGCTGTGGGCGCAGGGCTATAAGCGGCGGGAATGGGTGACGGAATAACGCTCTCCCGTTCGCCGTGAGCTTGTCGAAGCCTGTCCTGAGCGGCGGCGCAGGCGGCGTCGAAGAGGGCTGCCCTTTCCTTGGACGCAGCGTGGAAGAAGAGCAGGGCGTCGACAGGCTCGGCCCGAACGGAAGGGAGCTTCTAGCCCGCCCGCCGCATATCCGCCGCGATCACCGCCAGCGCGAAGGCCACCGCGGCCGCGCTGCGATCGAAGCGGAGCTGAAGCCCCTGGCGATCCTGCCCGATCACCTCGGCGGAGAGGGTGCCGGCCTGCGGATGGCGCAGCGTCACCGCCGTGCCGGGATCGAGCCGCGCATGGGTTTCGATCCACGCGCCGGCGCCCGAGACCTCGCGCAGCGCCACGGGCAGCGGCCGGTCGGCGAGCAGCAGGCAGAGCGGCCGCTGCCCCGTGGGCAACAGCGTCCGGTCTTTCGCGAGCCAGTTCTCCAACGCCATCATGCCCTCCGCGCCCCGACCGGGGAGCATGGCAGGCAAGCCCGAAGGAAGCGTTAAGGCGCGACCGGGAAGCAGGCCGCGCCGGCCGACTTGGCGGCGGCGCAGGCTTTGGCCGCGGCGGCCTTGTCGGCGAGCGGCCCGGCGCGCAGGCGCACGAACGTGCCGGCTTTCTCGTAGCTCGGGCGCAGGCCGGGGAGCTTGCCCGAAAACTTGCCCCAGCTCGTCGCCGCGCCGTCCTGCGAGCCGAAGGCGCCGAGCTGGACCATCCACTTGCCGCCGGCGGAGGCGAGCGCCGGCGCCGCTTTCGGAGCGGGCGCGGGCTTCGGGGCGGCAGCGGGTTTCGGGGCGGGCGGCGATGCGGCCTCCGCCACCACGGGCGCGGGCTTGGGCGTCTTCGGCGGCTTGCCCGGCCTGGTCTTGACCGGCGGCAGCGCGGAGAGGTCGCTCGGCGTCGCCGAGGCAGCCGGTGCCGTCACCGCCACCTCGGGGCCGCCCCCGGTCACGAGCTGGCGCCCGGTCGGCGGGATCGGCCGCGTGGCGAGCTGGCTCGCCATCTGCAGGCCCTTCTGCCGGTCGTCGGGGCTCATGAACTGGTCCATCTGGCTGAGGCTGGTCGTCGCCTGCGGCAGGCCGGCGGCGGCGGCGCGCGTCATCAGCGCATAGGCTTTCGGCCAGTCCTTGCCGGCGAGGTCGCCGTTGAACAAGGCGGTGCCGAGCACATATTGCGCGCGCGGATCGCCGGCATCGGCCGCCTTGCTGATCCACGGCATCGCCGAGCGGCGATCGCCGTCCTGGAACAGCAGCAGGCCGTAATTGGCCGCGCCCTGGATATGGCCGGCCTGGGCGGACTTGCCGTACCAGGTCTTGGCCTGGCCGAGATCGGTCGAGACCCCGCGCCCCAGCTTGTAGGCCTGGGCCAGATCGAAGGCGGCGTCGGGATCGTTGCCCTCGGCCAGCGGGCGCCAGATCGAGACCGCGCCGGCATAGTCGCCGCGCTGCCAGGCATCGACCCCATCCTTCACCGTCGCCGCCGCCACCGGCGCGGCGATCACCGTCGCCAAGACCATCGCCCCCGCAAAACGCCCCAAACCCAGCATCGTGGGAATCCCCTTTGCCATCACTCCCGTCGCACATGGGATATCACGCGTTAACGATAAGTGTGCGCAGAAAAGCAGGGCCTTTTTAACCGGATATTAGGCGTGCCCGTGGGATCTGCTGATCAAATCTCACGGTTGAAGGGCAGGGCATGCGGGTTCTGGCATTGGCATCGCAGAAGGGCGGATCGGGCAAGACGACGCTCTCGGGGCATCTTGCGGTGCAGGCACAATTGGCCGGCGCCGGCCCGGTGGTGCTGATCGACATCGATCCGCAGGGCTCGCTCGCCGACTGGTGGAACGAGCGCGACGCCGACATGCCGGCCTTCGCGCAGACCACCGTCGCCCGCCTCGCCGCCGATCTGGAGGTGCTGCGCCAGCAGGGCTTCAAGCTCGCCATCATCGATACGCCGCCGGCCATCACCATGGCGATCCAGAGCGTCATCCAGGTCGCCGAGCTGATCGTCATCCCGACCCGCCCCAGCCCGCACGATCTGCGCGCCGTGGGCGCCACCGTCGATCTCTGCGAGCGCTCCGGCAAGCCCCTGCTGTTCGTGGTCAATGCCGCGACGCCCAAGGCGCGGATCACCCACGAAGCGGCGATCGCGCTCAGCCAGCACGGCACCGTCGCGCCGATCACCGTCCACCACCGCACCGATTTCGCCGCCTCGATGATCGACGGCCGCACCGTGATGGAGGTCGATCCCCGGGGTCGCTCGGCCCGCGAGATCGTCGATCTGTGGTCCTACATCTGGGATCGCCTGGAGAAGAATTTCCGCCGCACCGTGTTCGCGGCCCCCTCGGCCGGCGCGCCCATGATGGCGCCCCGTCCCGCGAGCGGCTTCGGCCGCCGCGTGGTCCAGTAAGGGAGGCCGTGAGTATGCGTGACAACAAGGCTTTCGCCTCGCTCTCCTCGGGATTGCTGGCCCGCAAGGGGCAAGCGCGCCCGGCGATGCGGCCGCAGGGCTTCGGCTTCAGCACCGGCGGGCTCGACGATCTCGGCTGGAACGACATGGGCCACGATGCGGCGCGCACGGTGACGGCGCGCCTGCCGGCCAATCTCGCCGGCCCCGCGACCTCCGCGCCGATGCCGGTGGCGGTGCCGCCGGTGGTCCGCCAGCAGGAGGAGATCGCCCGCGAGTTCGCCCCGCCGGCCGAGCCCGCGATCGAGGAATCCGTCGCCGAGATGGTGGCCGAGGCTCCGGCGCCGGTCGCGCCCAGGGCCAAGGCCGCGCCGAGGAAGGCCAGGGCATCGAAACGCGCCGTCTCCGCGCCGGAAAGCGTGGCGCAGCGCGGCGAAGGCCGCAAGGCCGCCTTCACGCTGCGCCTCGATGCGGAGCGCCACCTGCGCCTGCGCCTCGCCTGCGCGGTGCAGAACCGTTCGGCCCAGACGCTCGTCACCGACGCGCTCGACCAGTGGCTTGATTCGCTTCCCGACGTCGCGCGGCTGGCTGCCAGCCTGCCGGCGAAGGACTGACATTCACCCCCGGGGGGAACAGGAAATGAACCGCAGGACTCTCGGCCGGATCGGCTTGCTCTCGCTGATGCTCGGCGTCTCGACGGTGGCGTGCACCACCGGCACCAGCCATGTCGCCTCGCTGGCCGATCAGACGCCCAATGCGAAGCAGGTCGCGGCCAAGTCCGCCGACAAGGCGCGCGGGGCGCTGGCCGCCCACAAGGGCGTGGTCGCGGTCGACGCGGCCGAGAAGGCGGTGTCGCTGTCCCCGGACGATGCGGCGTATCGCATGCTGCTCGGCCAGTCCTACCTCGCCGCCGGCCGCTTCGCGTCGGCCGAGACGAGCTTCCGCGATTCGCTGAGCCTCAACGCCGAACAACCCAAGGCGAAGTTCAACATGGCGCTCGCCCAGATCGCGGAAGGCCGCGCCGGGGAGGCACAGGCCGTGCTGCGCGGTCTCGACGGGCAGATCCCGGTCGCCGACCTCGGCCTCGCTCTGGCGCTGTCGGGCGATCGCCAGACCGCGATCAGCATGCTCGTCGCCAATGTCCGCGCCGGCAAGTCGGATGCGCGCGCCCGCCAGAATCTGGCGCTGGCCTTCGCGCTCAACGGCCAGTGGCGCGAAGCGCGCGCGGTCGCGATGCAGGATACGCCCGCCAGCCAGATCAACGACCAGATCGGCCGCTGGGCCGCGCTCGCCCAGCCGCAATCCGCCGGCCCCGTGCAGGTCGCCGCGATGCTCGGGGTGAAGCCCGCCAGCGATCCGGGCCTGCCGACCGCGCTGGCGCTCGCCACCCCGGCACCCGGCGCGGCGCCGGTGGCGCTCGCCGCGGCCGACCCGGCGCCGGCCGCCGCGCCGGTCCAGGTCGCCGCCGCCGATGCGCCGTCGGTGACGGTGCCGCTCGACGACGCGCCCAAGGCCGATGCGACGCCCGCCGATGCGCCGGCCGCCGCCGTGGTCCTCGCCGCCCAGCATGACGCGCCGTCGGCCCCTGCCGCGATGCCCGAATTGCTCCGCGCGCCGAAGACGCCGTTCCGCAGCGCGGTGCTGACCGTGCAGCCCAAGCCGGTGTTCCGGTCCAGCGGCTATGTCGTCCAGCTCGGCGCCTTCTCCAAGGCGGGCGCGATCCAGACCGCGTGGGATCAGGCCTCCAGGGCGATGCCGCGTCTCGCCGGCTATGCTCCCGCGCATGCCCAGTTCACCTTCTCGGGCGCGGCCCTGGTCCGTCTCTCCGTGTCGGGCTTCGCGGATCGCGAGGCGGCGGTCGGGCTGTGCGAGCAGATCCGCGCGCGCAAGGGCGCCTGTTTCGTCCGCGCGACGGCGGGGGATGCGCCGCTGCAATGGGTGAAGGCCGACGCCAGGACGCAGACCGCGAAGCGGGACGCGGGCGTGCAGGTGGCTTCGCGGTAAAACGCATAACCACCGTTCGGGCTGAGCTCGTCGACGCCCTGTCCTTCTTTCTTCCTGCGTCGAAAGAACAAGGACGGCCCCCTTCGACGCCCCCTGCGGCGTCGCTCAGGACAGGCTTCGACAGGCTCAGGGTGAACGGTTTCCGAGGTTTCGCGGGGGCGGTCAGCCGACGGGCTGGCCGCCCTTGATCGTCTTGAGCACGCGGCCCTGCACGGGAAGCCCGTCGAACGGGGTGTTGCCCGCCTTGCCGGCCAGCTTGTCGCCGACGATCTTCCACGGCTTGCCGTCATCGACGAGGATCAGGTCGGCCGGCGCGCCGACCGCCATGCGGCCCGTCTCCAGCCCGAACAGCCGTGCCGGTGCCGTCGAGAGCAGATCGAACAGGCGGGGCAGGGTCACCACATCCTCCTGCACCAGTGCCAGCGAGAGGGTCAGCAAGGTCTCCGCCCCGGCCATGCCGGGCTCGGCCGAGATATAGGGCAGGCGCTTCGCCTCCGGCCCGCGCGGATCGTGGGCGGAGGCGATCAGGTCGACCGTGCCGTCTCGCACGGCCGCGATCGTGGCCTTGCGATCGTCCTCGGAGCGCAGCGGCGGCGACAGGCGGGCGAAGGTCCTGAACGGCCCGATCGCCTGGTCCGACAGCAGGAGATGGGCGGGCGACACGCCGCAGGTCACCGCCACGCCGCGCTTCTTGGCGGCGCGCACCAGATCGAAAGCACGGGCGGTCGACAGCTGGCGGAAGTGCAGCCGCGCGCCGGTCTCCTCGGCGAGCATCAGGTCGCGCGCCACCGCCATCGCCTCGGCGATCGCGGGGGCCGAGGCGAGGCCCAGCCGGCTTGCCATCTCGCCGTCGGTGGCGACGGCACCCTTCACCAGCCCGCCATCCTCGGCATGGGTCACCACGATCATGCCGAAGGCGGTGGCATAGGCCATGATCCTGAGCATCAGCTCCGAATCGGCGATCCAGTGGCGGCCGGTGCAGACCGCGACCGCGCCGGCCCGCTTCATCAGCCCGATCTCGGCCATTTCGCGCCCCTCCAGCCCGCGGGTCGCGGCCGCGAGGGGGACGATGGAGACGGCGTCCGCCGGAAAGCTTGCCGCCTGGCGGATCAGCGCGGGGGCATCGAGCGGCGGCGCCTGGTCGGGCATCAGCAGAGACGTCGTGACGCCGCCTGCGGATGCCGCTTTGGGATCGATCGCGAAGGCGCCGACATCGACGAGGCCGGGCGCGATCAGCGCGCCGCGCGCATCGGCCACCACGTCGGACTTGCGGAACACGCCATGCTCGATCTCGCCATAAGCCTCGATCCGGCCGTCGCGGATCAGGACGCCGCCTTCCTCCACGGTGCCGGCGACGGGATCGACGATGCGCCCGTTGCGGATCGCCAGCGTGCCCTTCATCGCCCCGCTCATGCCCAGCCCTCCACGCCGCGCCGGCTTCGCGTCAGCACGTCGAGGCAGGCCATGCGGACGGCGACGCCCATCTCCACCTGCTCGGTGATGGCGGATTGCTGGATGTCGTCGGCGACGTCGGAGGTGATCTCGATGCCCCGGTTCATCGGGCCGGGGTGCATCACCAGCGCGTCCCTGGCGGCCAGCGCCAGCCGCTCGCGGGTGAGGCCGTAGAAATGATGGTATTCGCGCGGGGAGGGGACGAAGGCGCCGTCCATCCGCTCGAGCTGGAGGCGGAGCATCATCACCACCTCGGCGCCGTCCAGCGCGGCATCGAAATCGGTATAGGCCTTCACCCCCATCCGCTCGATGGCGGGCGGCAGCAGGGTCGGCGGCGCCACCACGCGCACCTCGGCGCCCAGCGTGCCGAGCAGCAGGATGTTGGAGCGCGCCACGCGGCTGTGCAGCACGTCGCCGCAGATGGTGACGACGGTGCCGTTGATCCGCCCGATGCGGCGGCGGATGGTCAGCGCGTCGAGCAGGGCCTGGGTGGGATGCTCGTGCCGCCCGTCGCCGGCGTTGAGCACCGGGCAATCCACCTTGTCGGCGATCAGGCCGACCGCGCCGGACGCATCGTGGCGGATCACGATCACGTCGGGCTTCATCGCGTTCAGCGTCGCCGTGGTGTCGAGCAGGGTCTCGCCCTTCTTCACGCTGGACTGGGCGGCGTGCATGTTCACCACGTCCATGCCCAGCCGCTTGCCGGCGATCTCGAAGCTCAGCAGCGTGCGCGTGCTGTTCTCGAAGAAAGCGTTGATCTGGGTGAGCCCGGCCAGCCGGTCGTCATGCTTGGCGGTGGCGCGGTTGAGGGCGATCCACTGTTCGGCTTCGTTCAGCAGGAAGCCGATCTCCCACGGTTGCAGCCCGGCGATGCCGGTGAGGTGCTTGTGCGGGAACGGGTGGACGCCATCGGGGAGCGCGAACTCGGAGGGGACGTCGGGAGCCATGCGGCTCCCCTATCGGCGTGGCGGGAGGGTGACAAGCGGCTGTCCCCATCCGGCGCCGATCATGCTATGCTGCGCGGACGATCCACCTGACGAGGGGAACGGCCATGACCCGTTCGATCCACCTTCTGTTCGGTATCGTTGCGTATGCGATCTTCCTGCTGGTGTTCCTGTATCTGGTCGGATTCGTCGCCGATCTGCCGGGCCTGCCCACGACGGTGGATCGCCCCGCGCCGGGCCGGTCGACCGGCCTCGCGGTGGCGATCGACGGGGCGCTGATCCTGCTCTTCGGCCTCCAGCACAGCGTGATGGCGCGGCAGGGCTTCAAGCGCGCCTGGACGCGCATCGTGCCCGAGCCGATCGAGCGCAGCACCTTCGTGCTCTTCACCTGCCTCGCGCTGATCGCGATGTTCGTCTTCTGGCAGCCCATTCCGGCGACCTTGTGGGATGTGCGCGGCCAGCCGGCGGCGATCCTGTTCTGGGCGCTGTTCGGCGCGGGCTGGCTGATCGTGCTGCTCAGCACCTTCCTGCTCAACCATTTCGAGCTGTTCGGGCTGCAGCAGGTCTGGAACGCGCTGCGCGAGCGGGCGACAAGCGCGCCGCAGCTGCGCCAGCCGCTTTTCTACAAGCTGGTGCGCCACCCGCTCTACAGCGGCTTTTTCATCGCCTTCTGGGCGACGCCGCACATGACCGTCGGGCATGCGCTGCTCGCGGCGGGGATGTCCGTCTACATGCTGATCGCGATCGAATATGAGGAGCGCGACCTGATCGGCCTGTTCGGGGCGGAGTATGAAACCTACCGGGGCCGGGTGGGCAAGCTGATGCCGCGTTTCCGGCGTTTCTAGGCGAAGCCCGCCATCGCGTCGATCGCGCCCTGCAGGATGTAGGCGGCGGCCATCTTGTCGACCACCTCGGCGCGGCGCGCCCGGCTGGCATCGGCATCCAGCAGGGTGCGGGTGACGGCGGCGGTGGACCAGCGCTCGTCCCACAGCAGGATCGGCAGATCGAGCGGTTTCAGGTTGCGGGCGAAGGCGCGGATCGCCTGGGTGCGGGGCGAATCGGTGCCGTCCATGTTGAGCGGCAGGCCCACCACCAGACCGCGAATCGCCTGGGCGGCCACCACCTTGCGCAGCGCCTCCAGGTCGGCGCCGAACTTGGTGCGGCGAATCGTCTCGGCCGGCGTCGCGATCGTCCAGCCGGCGTCGCAATAGGCCAGCCCGATCGTCTTGGTGCCGACGTCGAGGCCGGCCAGCCGCCCGCCTTCGGGTAGCCCGTCGCGAAATTCGAGGGTCGAACCGGTGATCATCGCCGGTGCTTCTCATAGGCTGCGAGCCGGCGCTCGGCATCGGCGCGGATGTTCGACCAGAACAGGGCATAATCGAACACGTGGAAATTGTTGCCCGGCAGCACCGCGAGCCCGAAACCCTCCGGCGGTGGCCCGATCAGCAGCAGCCCGGCCGGATCGCAGCGCGCCGGCACCAGGCGGGGCGTCAGCACCGCCTGGGTATAGGTGGCGTTGGGCACCAGCGCGCCGAGATTGGCATCGGCATTCGCGACACCGCCCATCGTGCCGGTGATCGGATTGACGCAGAGCGCGGGGGTGTTGGCGCGCGGCTGGCCGGTGAAGCCGGTGCCGGCGTCGTAGCGGGTGCGGAGCTGCGCGGCGTCGGCGGGCTCGGCGAAGCTCTCCCAGCTCAGGATGCAGCCATGCTGGTCGGCCTTCTCGCAGGCGGGCAGGCCGAGCTTCGGCAGGTCGGCCGGGATCGAGACCGGCCAGCCGGCCAGATAGGCGGCGAGGATGCGCTTCCGGAGCTTCTTGTCCCCCGCCACCCGGTCCTTGAGCAGGTGGAGCAGGTGATAGCTGCCCTGGCTGTGCCCGGCGAGGATGATCGGCGCGTCGGGTGGCACCTGCGCCAGGAAGGCGTCGAAGGCGCGGCCGACGTCGGCATAAGCGAGCTGCAGCGCCTTGGCGGCATCGGGCTTGGTGGTGAGGAAGGCGCCGGCCGTCGCCTCGCGATATTTGGGCGCCCAGATCCGCGCGACGTTGGTGAAGGCGGAGAGCTGCGTCGCGGCCAGCTTGCGCGCGCGCGCGATTGTTTCCTTGTCGTCGATCGGCGCGTTCCAGTGGGCGCGGCTGAGATAGGTGGCGGGCGGCACGAAGAAGACGACCGCCTTCGTCCTGGCCGCGCCCTTCACGCCGTCCGGCAGCCATTGCGCGGGATCGTCCGTCGTGCCGGGGCGCGAGAGCCAGGCGCCGGGATCGCGATAGTCCGGCCCGTTTTCGGGCGGGGCGGCGAAGGAGATGGTGGGCACGAAGGTCCAGCGCATCACCGTTTCGGGAAACACGGTCCAGACGATGCCGCCGGCGAGGATCAGGACGATGATCGTTGCGATGACGTAGAGGAAGCGGCGTGCGGCCATGAGGCGAGGGGCTTAAGGTGCGTCCACCGCTCCCGCAAGCTTGAAGCCCCGCCAGCCGGGTGCTAGCGGCGCGGGCATGTCCGTAGACCTCGCCACCGTCCGCAAGATCGCCGGCCTCGCGCGCATCGCCACAACCGATGCCGAGGCCGAGGCGCTTCTTCCCGAGCTCAACAACATCCTCGGCTGGATCGAGCAACTGGGCGAGGTGGATACCGACGGCGTCGAGCCGCTCGCCGCCGTCATCCCCAACCAGTTGCGCCTGCGCGACGATGTCGTGACCGACGGCGGCATCCGCGATGCCGTGCTGAAGAACGCACCCCAGGCCGAGCATGGCTTCTTCGCCGTGCCCAAGGTGATCGAGTGATGGGCGCTTCCCCCTCCACCGTTCGCTTTGAGCTTGTCGAAGCCTGTCCTGAGCGCCGCAGCAGGCGGCGTCGAAGGGGGCTGTTCTTCTTTCCAGTGCCGACGAAGGAAGGGCAGGGCTTCGACAAGCTCAGCCCGAACGGAGTGGATATTGTGGCCCTGACGGGAATTTGCTGTGAGTGACCTGACCAACCTCGGCATCGCCGCCATCCGCGACGGCGTCGCCGCCGGCACCTTCTCCGCACGCGAGGTGGCGACCGCCTTCAACGCCGCCGTCGAGCAGGGCCGCCCGCTCAACGCCTGGCTGGTCGAGACGCCCGACCATGCGCTCGCCGCCGCCGACGCGGCCGACGCGGCGCGGGCGTCCGGCGATCTCAAGCCGCTGTCCGGCGTGCCGCTCGGCATCAAGGACCTGTTCTGCACCAAGGGCGTCGAGACCACGGCGGCCTCGGGCATCCTCAAGGGCTTCACGCCCGAATATGAGTCGACCATCACGGCGAAGCTGTTCGGCGCCGGGGCGGGCATGCTCGGCAAGCTCAACATGGACCAGTTCGCGATGGGCTCGTCCAACGAGACCAGCGCCTTCGGCAACGTCATCAGCCCGTGGAAGCGCAATGACGGCGGAAACGCCGCGCTGGCGCCGGGCGGCTCCTCGGGCGGCTCCTCGGCGGCCGTGTCGGCCCGCATGGCGCCGGGCGTGACGGGCACCGACACGGGCGGCTCGATCCGCCAGCCGGCCGCCTTCACCGGCATCTCGGGCATCAAGCCGACCTATGGTCGCTGCTCGCGCTGGGGCGTGGTCGCCTTCGCCTCCTCGCTCGACCAGGCGGGGCCGATGGCGAAGGACGTGCGCGATTGCGCGATCATGCTGGAGGCGATGTCCGGCTTCGATCCGAAGGACGCCACATCGCTCAACCTGCCGGTGCCGGCGTGGGAAAAGGGATTGTCGGGCGATCTCAAGGGCAAGCGCGTCGGTATTCCCAAGGAATATCGCGTCGACGACATGCCCGCCGAGATCGAGGCGCTGTGGGAGCAGGGCATCACCTGGGCCAGGGATGCGGGCGCGGAGATCGTCGAGGTCTCGCTGCCGCACACCAAATACGCGCTGCCGACCTATTACATCATCGCGCCGGCGGAGGCCTCCTCCAACCTCGCCCGCTATGACGGCGTGCGCTACGGCCTGCGCGACCTGCCCGACGGCGCCAATTTGCAGGAGATGTACGCCGCGACCCGCGCCGACGGCTTCGGCGCCGAGGTGAAGCGCCGCATCATGATCGGCACCTACGTGCTCTCGGCGGGCTTCTACGACGCCTATTTCACCAAGGCGCAGAAGGTCCGCTCGCTGATCGTCCGCGATTTCGAGCAGGCTTTCGAGAAGTGCGACGTGCTGCTGACGCCGACCGCGCCGTCCGCCGCCTTCGGGCTGGGGGAGAAATCGGCCGATCCGATCGCCATGTATCTCAACGACGTCTTCACCGTGCCCTCGTCGCTGGCGGGGTTGCCGGCGATGTCGGTGCCGGGCGGGCTGGACGGGCAGGGCTTGCCGCTGGGCCTCCAGATCATCGGTCGCCCGCTCGACGAGCAAGGCGTGCTGAATGCCGGCCTCGCGATCGAGGAGCGCGCGGGCTTCACGGCGCGGCCGGAGGTCTGGTGGTAGAATGCACGAGTTCCTCGGAGCGATTTTCGAATGCTTCGTGGAAATCTTCGTGAACGTGATCATCGAAGGAATGGCACGCGTTTTCCATCGCGTGTGGAACGTCTTTAGAGGCGAAATATGAGCGAATATCGCATCCAGGGCGGCACCGGCGAATGGGAGGTCGTGATCGGCCTCGAGGTCCATGCGCAGGTCACGTCGCAGTCCAAGCTGTTCTCGGGCGCGGCGACCGCGTTCGGGGCGGAGCCGAACAGCCAGGTCAGCCTCGTCGACGCGGCGATGCCCGGCATGCTGCCCGTACCGAATGCGGAGTGCATCCGCCAGGCGGTGCGCACAGGCATGGCGATCAATGCGCAGATCAATAAGTGGTCGCGGTTCGACCGGAAGAATTACTTCTACGCCGATCTGCCGCAGGGCTATCAGATTTCGCAGCTTTATCATCCGCTTGTCGGCGAAGGCTCGATCGAGATCGAACCCGAGGGCGCCGAGCCCAAGGTGATCGGCGTCGAGCGCATCCATGTCGAGCAGGATGCCGGCAAGCTGATGCACGATCAGCATCCGACGCGCTCGTATGTCGATCTCAACCGCTCGGGCGTGGCGCTGATGGAGATCGTCAGCCGGCCGGACATGCGCTCGCCTGCCGAAGCAGGGGCTTACGTCAAGAAGCTGCGGTCGATCATGCGCTATGTCGGCTCGTGCGACGGCAACATGGAGCAGGGATCGATGCGTGCCGACGTGAACGTCAGCGTGCGCAAGCCCGGTGACGAGTTCGGCACCCGCACCGAGACCAAGAACGTCAACTCGATCCGCTTCGTGATGGCGGCCATCGAGTTCGAGGCGCGCCGCCAGGTCGATCTGATCGAGGACGGCGGCAGGGTGGTGCAGGAGACGCGCCTGTTCGATCCGGACAAGGGCGTGACGCGCTCGATGCGCTCCAAGGAGGATGCGCACGATTACCGCTACTTCCCCGATCCCGATTTGCTGCCGCTGGAGCTGGACGACGCCTTCCTGGAGGCGGCGCGCGCCTCGCTGCCCGAGCTGCCGGATGCGAAGCGCAAGCGCTACGAGGGCGAGCTCGGCCTCACCGCCTACAATGCCGACGTGCTGACGGCGGACGTCGAGACGGCGCGTTGGTTCGAAGCGATGCTGGCCGAGGGCGCGGCGCCCAAGCCGGCCTCCAACTGGCTGACCTCCGAGCTGTTCGGCGCGCTCAACCGGCTGGGCAAGGATATCGGCGAAAGTCCGGTGTCGCCGAAGCAGGCGGCCCAGTTGATCGGCCTCGTCGCGGACGGTACCTTGTCCGGCAGCCTCGCCAAGCAGGTGTTCGAGGTGATGCTGGAGACGGGCGGCGATCCCGCGACGATCGTCGAGGAGCGCGGCCTCAAGCAGACCAGCGACACCGGCGCGATCGAGGCGGAGATCGCCAAGGTGATGGCGGCCAATCCCGACAAGGTGGCCGAATATCGCGGCGGCAAGGACAAATTGTTCGGCTTCTTCGTCGGCCAGACGATGCGGGCGATGGCGGGCAAGGCCAATCCCGGCGTGGTCAACGATCTGCTGAAAAAGGCGCTGGACGGCTGAGGCCGTCAGGCCTTGGCATTCTCCGGCCGCTCGAAATCCGGAACGAGGCTTTCGACCAGCGTCCAGGCCTCGAACCGCTCCTGCACGCCGGGCAGTTCGGCGATCAGGGCCGAGGCGACGGTGGCGACCTCCTGGTCGTCCAGCTTGCCGATCTCGCGGAGCGTGGCCAGCATCTTGAAGTGCAGCCCGATGGCGAGCTTGCCGTCGCTGGAGGTGTCCATCACCGGCAACTGGCGTTGGGTCAGGTCCATGATACGCTCCTCGATACGCGATCGGGGAACGCGGAGGCGGCGGCTTGGCTCCTCAACGGTACGATATTCGGTCCTCCGTCGTCCCGGCGAAAGCCGGGACCATGGACGGCGGGACGTGGCTGTTCAGTGGCTGGCCTGCTTCCGGGGCATCCAACGAGTCGGCGCGTGCTACGACTCTTCATGATCCTCACCGCAATCATGGGCCCCGGCTTTCGCCGGGAGACGACAGAATGTCCGTGCCTTGAACAGCGGCAAATCGCGATAGGCCTACAGCCGCACCCCGAAGGTCAGCGCCATCGCGAAGTCGCGGCTCTCGTCCGGCGCCAGGGTCACCACGCCGGGCTTGTCCGCGAATTCGCCGGTGAAGCCCTCATCGTCGGCATGGCTGGCCCAGGGCTCTATGCAGAGATAGCCCGCGCCCAGCTTCATCCAGACGCCGAGATAGTTCAGCCCGGCAAAGTCCACGCGCACGCCGGCATGATCGGGCATGCCGTACCAAAGGCCCCGGCTGTTCGGCCGATCGAGCACCAGCGCGTCGTGCGCGAACAGCGAATCATGGAGCTGGAGCTCGTCGCCGCCGATCGGGGTGGGGGCGGGCGGGCCGATCAGCCCGTCCGGCGTCACGCCGCGGATCGGCTCGGGCTCCTCGACATCGAAGCGCAGCAGGTGCTGCGTCTTGCTGGTGGTGCCGGTGCCCGGCAGCGGCCAGCGCAGCGCCGGATGGAAACCGAAGCCGGCCGGCATCGGCGCATCGCCGGTGTTGGTGACGGTGGCCACCGTCTCCAGCACCGCCCCGTCGAGCCGGTGGGTGACGTCGAGGCGGAAGGCGAAGGGATAGACGGCGCGAGTCGCCTCGCTATCCTCCAGCCGGAAGGTCGCGCCGTGGTCCAGCGTCTCGATCACGGTGAATGGAGCTTTGCGCGCGAAGCCGTGCTTGGGCATGGCGAATGCCCGGCCGCCGAACCGCGCGATGCCGCCGGAGACCATGCCGACCGTCGGGAACAGCAGCGGCGCGCGGCCCGTCCACCAGCGTTCGTCGCCGTCCCACAGCCAGTCTTGGCCCCGTGTGTCGACGACGGACTGCAACTCGGCGCCGATTTCCGAGATCGCCACGTCCAGTTCCGCGGATCGTATCGTGATCATGACGCACCCGTATCGTTGATGGACAGCCCTGTCGCCTCCCGAATGGTCCTGCGCGCCGCTGGTTGCATCCCCGTGAAAATATCCATTGTCGGGGTGGTGGCCCCACGATAGCGCTTGGCTCGCCGCTGGGGAGCGACGACGAGAGGGCGAGGGGCTTTGCGCGTCCGCAGGGCACCCGACTCCGCTCCGCAAGGAACTCCCGGAGGCGACATTGCGCAACGGAACCGACTGGCTTCTGAGCCGGGCAGCGCTGGCGATCGGACTGATCGCGCTGCCGGCCGGGGCGCTCGCGCGCGCACCCGATCCGGCCGCGCCGCGCCCGGCTTATTCCGTGACGATGATCCATGCGCCTTATGCCGCGAATGCCGGGGTCGGGGCGAGGCGGGCGGGGCTGATGTGCCTGCCGCAGGGCGCGGTGCGCTGGCGCGAGCTTTCCGCGAGGGACGATCGCTGGTCGATCGCCCTGATCGAGGATGCCCTGGCGCAGGAAGGGCTGGTGGTCGATCGCGCGGCCCGGGCGAAGGCCTCGAGCGTCCTGGTTCGCGGAGCGCTCAGGCGCGTGGTGCTGCGCGTGTGCGCGCGTCACTGGGGGCTCGGGGATCCGTTCTCGCTCGACGGGGACGGTGCGCTGGAGATGGAATGGCGCGTCCTCGATGCGGAAGGTTTGCCGCATGCGCACGTCTCCAGCGTGAGTCGCCATGTCGACCGCCACCAGGCCACGACCGCGGCGGACCTTTATGAAATGCTGCTTGGCGATGCGGCGGCCGATCTGGCGCGCTGGCTGAAGACGGGCGCCGGGCCGGACGCTCCGGCGGTCCCCGCGGCGGCTCCGCAGTGATGCGATGATCCTCCGCGTCTCCGCCGCTTGCCCTCGCGCGCTGGGCTGCTATAGACGCGCGCCGACCGGCGGCATGCACGCGGGCGTGGCGGAACTGGTAGACGCAGCAGGTTTAGGTCCTGCCATCGCAAGATGTGGGGGTTCGAGTCCCTTCGCCCGCACCAGCACCGCATGCGCCAGCGGGCTGTGCCGCCTGAAAAGATTCCAGAGATAGAAGGCCTGAAAATGCAGACTGTCGAGACGTTGAACGAGGGGCTGAAGCGGGCGTACAAGCTGACGATCCCGGCGAAGGAGATCGCTGCGCGGGTCGAGACCCAGGTGAAGCAGCTGGCGCCGCAGATGAAGATGCCCGGCTTCCGCCCCGGCAAGGTGCCCGTGAATCTCGTCAAGAAGATGCACGGCCCGGCTCTGCATCAGGATGCGCTGAACGCCACCGTGCAGGAGAGCATCCAGTCTCTGCTGGTCGAGCACAAGCTGCGCCCGGCGACCCAGCCCGCCGTCGATCTCGACAAGGATTATGAGGAAGGCAAGGACGCCTCGCTCGACGTGACGCTGGAGGTCCTGCCGGACGTCCCGGCGCCGCAGATCGACGGCCTGAAGCTGGAGCGCCTCACCGTCGAGGCCCCCGAGGCCGAGATCGACGACCAGATCGCGCGCATCGCCGCCCAGTCCAAGCGCCACGAAGCGGCCGCCGAAGGGCATCCGGCGGTCGAGGGCGACCTCGTCGTGATGGATTACAAGGGCACCGTGAACGGCGTCGCCTTCGAGGGCGGCACCGGCGAGGGCATGTCGGTCGAGCTCGGCTCGGGCCGCCTGATCCCGGGCTTCGAGGAGCAGCTGGAAGGCGTGAAGCAGGGCGAGAGCCGCGAGCTCAACGTCACCTTCCCCAAGGACTATCCCGCCAAGGAGCTGGCCGGCAAGGACGCCGTCTTCGCCGTGACCGTCACCGAACTGAAGGTGCCGGCCGAGCAGGTGATCGACGACGAATTCGCCACGCAGCTGGGCCTCACCGGCCTCGACCAGCTCAAGGAGCTGATCAAGGGCCAGGTGGAGCAGGAGCTGAACGGCCTGACCCGCACCTACATGAAGCGCAAGCTGCTCGACCAGCTGGCGGAAGGCCACGACTTCCCGGTGCCGCCGTCGATGGTGGAGGCCGAATTCACCCAGATCTGGCAGCAGCTCGAGCATGAGACCACGCACGAGGCCGATCCGGCCGCCGCGATGGCCGAGCTGGAAGCCGACAAGGGCGATTACCAGGCGATCGCCGAGCGCCGCGTGCGCCTCGGCCTGCTCCTGTCGGAGATCGGCCAGGCCAATGGCGTCGAGGTGACCCAGGCCGAGATGCAGCGCCTCGTCGCCCAGGCGGCGGCGCAGTATCAGCCCAAGGATCGCGAGCGCTTCGCCCAGTACATCCAGCAGGATGCGATGGCCGCCGCGCAGCTGCGCGCGCCGCTCTACGAGGACAAGGTCGTCGATTTCCTGTTCGGCAAGGCGGAGATCAGCGACCGCGCCGTGACCCGCGAGGAACTGGAAGCGGCGATCGAGAGCGAGGACGGCTTCGCGTCCGGCACGCACGTCCACAACCATGATCACGATCACGATCACGATCATCATGACCATGACCACCACGATCATGACCATGACCATGACCATGACCATGACCACAAGCCGAAGGCGAAGAAGCCGGCCGCCAAGAAGGCTGCGGCCGAGGACGACGTGACGGCGGAGCCCGCGAAGAAGGCCCCGGCGAAGAAGGCGGCTGCGGCGAAGGCCGAGCCGGCCGCCGAGGAGGCCGAGGCCGCTCCGGCGAAGAAGCCGGCGGCGAAGAAGGCCGCTCCGAAGGCCGAGGACGCCGAGGTCGAGGCCGCCGCCGAGCCGGCGAAGAAGGCGCCTGCCAAGAAGGCGGCCGCCGCGAAGGCCGAGCCGGCCGCCGAGGAGGCCGAGGCCGCCCCGGCCAAGAAGCCGGCCGCCAAGAAGGCCCCGGCGAAGAAGGCCGACGCCTGAGCGCGATAGCGACGGCGTCATGAATCCCACCCCGTTCGTGCCGAGCGCAGTCGAGGTGCGGCCACAGGCGATGCGGCTGCCCCTCGACTTCGCGCGGGGCGAACGGGAATGGAGGAAAGCGGGATGACCGATAGCAGGCAGGCGCCCCGCATCGCCGTCATTCTGCCCTGCTACAACGAGGAAGCGGCGATCGGGCAGACCGTCGCCGCCTTCCGCTCGGCGCTGCCCGGCGCCGCGATCTACGTCTACGACAACAACAGCAAGGACCGCACGGTCGACTATGCCCGCGCCGCCGGCGCGATCGTCCGCACCGAGCGGATGCAGGGCAAGGGCCATGTCGTGCGGCGCATGTTCGCGGACGTCGATGCCGACATCTATGTGATGGCCGATGGCGACGCGACCTACGACGCCGCCGCCGCGCCCGCCTTGGTCGATCGCCTGATCGACGAGAATCTCGACATGGTGGTGGGCGCCCGCCGTTCCGAGGTGGAGCTGGCCTACCGGCGCGGCCACCGGCTCGGCAACCGGATGCTGACGGGCATGCTGGCCCAGCTGTTCGGCCGCAGCTTCTCCGATATCCTGTCGGGCTACCGCGTCTTCTCGCGCCGCTTCGTGAAGAGCTTCCCGATCCTGTCGGCCGGGTTCGAGATAGAGACCGAGATCAGCGTCCACGCGCTGGAGCTGCGCATGCCGGTGGCCGAGATCGAGACCGAATATGGCGCGCGGCCGGAGGGATCGACCTCGAAGCTCTCCACCTATCGTGACGGCTGGCGGATCCTGCAGACGATCCTGAACCTCTACCGGATCGAGCGGCCGGTGCTGTTCTTCGGCAATATCGGGCTGGTCCTGCTGATCCTCGCGGGGATGCTCGCCATCCCGCTGATCGCCACCTACGCGCAGACCGGGCTGGTGCCCCGCCAGCCGACCGCCATCCTGATCACCGGCCTCGCCATCCTGGCCTTTCTGAGCTTCTTCTCCGGGCTGATCCTCGACACGGTGACGCGCGGCCGCCGCGAGATGCGGCGCCTGGCCTATCTGGCGCTGCCGCCGCCGGGCAACGGGTGACGCAGGCCCTCTCCCGCGGAGACGGGAGAGGGCCATGACCCCTTGAACTCCCTCTCCCAAGCGCCGATGTAGTCCCGGCTAAGGGCAGAAGGACGCTTGAAATCCCATGACCGTTGAGACCCCACACGGCATCTTCCACAACGACGCGGCGGCCGGGCTGGTGCCGATCGTGATCGAGCAGTCGAGCCGCGGCGAGCGCAGCTTCGACATCTACTCGCGTCTGCTCCGCGAGCGCATCGTGTTCATCACCGGCGGCGTCGAGGACCACATGGCCTCGCTGATCTGCGCGCAGTTGCTCTTCCTCGAGTCCGAGAACCCGAAGAAGGACATCTTCATGTACATCAACTCGCCGGGCGGCGTCGTCACGGCGGGCCTCGCGATCCACGACACCATGCAGTATATCCGCCCGCGCGTCGGCACCCTGTGCATCGGCCAGGCCGCATCGATGGGCAGCTTCCTGCTGGCCGCCGGCGAGCCGGGCATGCGCATCGCCACCACGAACTCGCGCATCATGATCCACCAGCCGTCCGGCGGCGCGCAGGGCATGGCGGCGGACATCGAGATCCAGGCGCGCGAGATCCTGCGCATGCGCCATCGCCTCAACTCGCTTTACGCGAAATATACCGGCAAGCCGATAGAGGCGATCGAACAGGCGATGGATCGCGACAAGTTCCTGGAGGCCGACGAGGCCAAGGAATTCGGTCTGATCGACGAGGTGTTCGACAAGCGCCCCGCGCCGAGCGAGGAAAAGGCGGCCGCCTGATCGGGCAGCCATTGTTGGGACAGGCCGAGCGGTGCGATGGGCGAATCCCCATTGCCCGCCCGGCCCAACCGGCTAGACTACGATTGCATGACAGCCGGGCCGTGCCCGGCGCTTAGGAAGCGAATATGCCCAATTTGCAAGGTGGTGACAGCAAGAGCACCCTGTACTGCTCCTTCTGCGGAAAGAGCCAGCACGAGGTCCGCAAGCTCATCGCCGGCCCGACCGTGTTCATCTGCGACGAGTGCGTCGAGCTCTGCAACGACATCATCCGCGAGGAAACCAAGTCCGCGTTGGTGTCCAAGAAGGACGGCGGCGTGCCGACCCCGCAGGAGATTTGCGACGTCCTCGACGATTACGTGATCGGCCAGTCCAAGGCCAAGCGCGTGCTCTCGGTGGCGGTGCACAATCACTACAAGCGCCTGAACCACGGCGCGAAGGGTGCCGACGTCGAGCTCGCCAAGTCCAACATCCTGCTCGTCGGCCCGACCGGCTGCGGCAAGACGCTGCTGGCGCAGACGCTGGCGCGCATCCTCGACGTGCCCTTCACCATGGCGGACGCGACGACGCTGACCGAGGCCGGCTATGTCGGCGAGGATGTCGAGAACATCATCCTCAAGCTGCTCCAGGCTTCCGACTACAATGTCGAGCGGGCGCAGCGCGGCATCGTCTATATCGACGAGATCGACAAGATCAGCCGCAAGGCGGACAATCCCTCGATCACGCGCGACGTCTCGGGCGAGGGCGTGCAGCAGGCGTTGCTCAAGCTCATGGAGGGCACCACCGCCTCCGTGCCGCCGCAGGGCGGGCGCAAGCACCCGCAGCAGGAATTCCTGCAGGTCGACACGACCAACATCCTGTTCATCTGCGGCGGCGCCTTCGCGGGGCTGGAGAAGATCATCGCGGATCGCCTGCAGGGCAAGTCGATCGGGTTCGGCGCCTATGTGGCGAGCCCCGAGGAGCGCCGCACCGGCGAGGTGCTGCGCCAGTGCGAGCCCGAGGATCTGCTGAAGTTCGGCCTGATCCCCGAATTCGTCGGCCGTCTCCCCGTGATCGCGACGCTGGAGGATCTGGACGAGAGCGCCCTGGTCAAGATCCTGTCCGAGCCGAAGAATGCGCTGGTCAAGCAGTATCAGAAGCTGTTCGAGATGGAGACCGTGAAGCTCTCCTTCACCGACGAGGCTCTGGTCGCGGTCGCCCGCAGGGCGATCGACCGCAAGACCGGCGCGCGTGGCCTCCGCTCGATCATCGAGGCGATCCTGCTCGACACCATGTTCGAGCTGCCTTCGATGGAGGGCGTCGACGAGGTGATGATCGACAAGGACGTGGTGGAGGGCCGCAAGGAACCGATCCGCGTCTTCGCCAAGAAGCAGAAGGAAGCGCCCGGCGCGGCGTGATCCCTGCGGCCATCGCAAGAAGAGGGGCGTCCGGAGCGATCCGGGCGCCCATTCTTTTTGAGGTTTGTGCCGATCGGAGGCAAAACCATGTCTCGCCGTCGCCCCTGCGGAGGCGGGAGCGATGGGCTGTCATGATTGGCGGCGCGTGTCCGTCATCGATGCGAAGGCCCTCTCCTTGATGTCCATATCGATCGCCACGGGCGCGCAGCCGCGTCTCCCGCTTCGTCATCCCGGCGGAGGCCGGGATCCATTCGCGCAGCGCCTGCCGCATCGCCACGGCGGGACCTCGGCACCGCGCTTTGGCCATCCTCGTTGCGCCGAATGGATCCTGACCTTCGTCAGGATGGCGACCGCCCGAGGAGCGTCTGCACCCTATGCGGGGGCCTTCCTTATGGGCGTCAGCCTTCGGGGCTTCGCATAACCTGCGACGGCGCGCCGGCGAATCTGCGGCGGATCAGGATCGCCGCATCGCGGATCGGCACCCACAGCGCGCTGGCCACGCTGTCATGTTCTGCCCCCTCCGCGCCGACGCCCAGCGTCACCCGCTCGCCGACGCGCGGCATGTGGAGCGTGCCGGCCATCCAGTCCCAGATCGAGAGCATATAGCCCATGTTCCGGTCGAAATGCGCGGGATCTTCCGAATGGTGGATGATGTGGTGCGCCGGGCTGTGCAGGATGATGCCCATCGCGCCCGTGAACGGCATGTTGATGTGCGAGTGGCGCAGGTGGTGGAACGTGGCCATGTGCAGGCAGGCGATCGCGGCATAGGCCGTCATGCCCATGGATGCCGCGCCGGTGCCGAACCAGTGCGTGAGCAGGGCGTAGGACAGCCCGGTCGCCATCGCGATGATTCCCGGCATCCACACCAATTCGACGGGGTGCTGGCGGAACTCGGTGACGGGCGTCATCACCTCGGCCGAATGGTGCAGCTTGTGGAATTGCCACAGCACCTCGCTCTTGTGCATGGCGGCGTGGCCCAGCCAGTAGCTGCCGTCCAGCGTCAGCAACTGCACCAGCGCGATCAGGGCGACGATGCCCCAATCATGGCCGGTGGTGATGGCCGCCGGGCCGAACAGCGCGACCAAAGCGCGCCCGAACAGAGCCGACCAGGCGGCCGATCCGGCGAAGAAGAAGCCGAGGACGAAGGCCATCAGCACCATGTTGAGCAGATAGAGACGGTAATCGAGCCGCGCCGATCGGTGCAGCCAGACCGTCCGCTTGGTGATCAGCCGCCACAGGGCGCGCAGCCGCATCTCGGTGCGGGGCCGCCGCAGCCGGATCGATACGATCACCGCGAACAGGAAGAGGAGGGCGCCCAGATAGGAGAGCAGGTTGCGCTGGTCGAACAGGTTCACGAAGGGGAAAAGCAGCTTGTGCGCCGCTTCGCCCAAGGGGGAGGTGATGTCCATGATGCCTGCCATTCGCCTTGAAGCACTCGCCTACGCCATCCGCCTTAACGGGCGGTTGCCCCGGCCGCGGGGTCGGGGCGGTTTCATTGACCCGGTCACCGTGCTTCGAGGCATCCGTATCGGGAACGCCCTGGAGGGATTGTCCGTCATCCTGCCGAAGGTCAGGGCCATCGGGTGCGACGAGGATGGCCGTGCGCCGCTTGGATCCCGGCCTCCGCCGGGATGCGACAGGAGATACGGCAGGCCTTGCCGGCGATCGGCATGGACACCTTCCACTGTAGGATTCCGCGTGTCATCGTTATGCGATGTCCGGCGTCCCGCCTTGTTCCCGTCTTCATCGGCGCGCGGCCGCCGTCGGAGGGGACGATTCCCGGGGGGCGTCGGCGTCCATGTTGTCCATGTTGACCCAAGTGCGACCAGCCGAATCGCCCTGTGCCTTCGCTTCATTGATCCTTTGCCCAAGCGTCTCCATATTGCCCGGTGATCGGGGGCGGGACTCAGCACCGCCCCATCGGAGACTGCATTGACCGAATCCCTTCCCGTCCTGCCGCTGCGCGACATCGTCGTCTTCCCGCACATGATCGTGCCGCTCTTCGTCGGCCGCGAGAAATCCGTGGCGGCGCTCGAAGCCGCGATGGCGGCCGACAAGAACATCTTCCTGGTGGCCCAGCTCGATCCGGCGGAGGACGATCCCGATCGTTCGGCGCTCTACGATCTCGGCGTCGTCGCCACCGTGCTCCAGCTGCTCAAGCTGCCCGACGGCACGGTGCGCGTGCTCGTCGAGGGCAAGCAGCGCGCGACGCTGGAGACGCTGGAGGGGGACGGCAAGTCGCTCTCCGCCACCGTCAGCCTCGTCGACGATCCCGCCGAGCCGGAAGGCCCGGAGGCGCAGGCGCTGATGCGCTCGGTGCTCGACCAGTTCGACAATTACGCCAAGCTCAACAAGAAGCTGCCGGCCGAAACCTCGACGCAGCTCGCGCAGGTCGAGACGGCCGCCAAGCTCTCCGACATGGTGGCCGCCAACATCGCGGTGAAGGTCGCCGAGAAGCAGGCGCTGCTCACCGAGGGCGATCCGCTCAAGCGGCTGGAAATGGCCTTCGCCTTCATGGAGGGCGAGCTCGGCGTGCTCAAGGTCGAAAAGAAGATCCGCTCGCGCGTGAAGCGCCAGATGGAGAAGACCCAGCGCGAATATTATCTGAACGAGCAGCTCAAGGCGATCCAGCGCGAACTGGGCGCGGAGGGCGACGACGAGAGCAACGAGATCGCCGAGCTCACCCAGAAGATCGCCACGCTCAAGCTCTCTAAGGAAGCCCGCACCAAGGCGACCGCCGAAATCAAGAAGCTCAAGACGATGGCGCCGATGTCGGCCGAGGCCACCGTCGTGCGCAACTATCTCGACGTGCTGCTGGGCCTGCCCTGGGGCAAGAAGAGCAAGGTGAAGCGCGACATCCCGGCGGCGGAGGCGATCCTCAACGAGGATCATTACGCGCTGGAGAAGGTGAAGGAGCGCATCGTCGAATATCTCGCGGTGCAGGCGCGCACCAACAAGCTGAAGGGGCCGATCCTGTGCCTCGTCGGCCCGCCGGGCGTCGGCAAGACCAGCCTCGGCAAGAGCATCGCCAAGGCCACGGGGCGCGAGTTCATCCGCCAGTCGCTGGGCGGCGTGCGCGACGAGGCCGAGATTCGTGGCCACAGGCGGACCTATATCGGCTCGATGCCGGGCAAGATCGTCAACAACCTCAAGCGGGCCGGCACCAGCAACCCGCTGTTCCTGCTCGACGAGATCGACAAGCTCGGCCAGGATTTCCGGGGCGATCCGGCCTCCGCCCTGCTCGAGGTGCTGGATCCCGAGCAGAACAGCAAGTTCCAGGATCATTATCTGGAGATCGATATCGATCTGTCGGACGTGATGTTCGTGTGCACCGCGAACAGCCTGAACCTGCCGCAGCCCTTGCTCGACCGCATGGAGATCATCCGGCTCGAAGGCTATACCGAGCAGGAGAAGCTGGAGATCGCCAAGGCGCATCTCGTGAAGAAGCAGATCGAGGCCCACGGCCTGAAGGACGGCGAGTTCACGCTGACCGACGAGGGCCTGACCGACCTGATCCGCTATTATACGCGGGAGGCGGGCGTCCGCACGCTGGAGCGCGAGATCGCCCGGCTGGCGCGCAAGGCGCTGCGCCGCATCCTGGAGAAGAAGGCGGTGGCCGTGACGGTCGACGCCGAGAACCTGGCCGAATTCGCGGGCGTGCGGAAATATCGCTACGGCGTCTCGGACACAGAGGATCAGATCGGCGCGGTGACGGGCCTGGCCTGGACCGAGGTGGGCGGCGAGTTGCTGACCATCGAGGCGGTGACGGTGCCCGGCAAGGGCATGATCTCGACCACCGGCAAGCTCGGCGACGTGATGAAGGAATCGGTGCAGGCCGCCTGGTCCTTCGTGAAGGCGCGCGCGCCGGCTTATGGCGTGCGGCCCAGCCTGTTCCAGCGCAAGGACGTGCACATCCACCTGCCCGAGGGCGCGGTGCCCAAGGACGGACCGTCGGCGGGCATCGGCCTCGCCACCGCGATCATCTCGACGCTGACCGGCGTCGCGGTGCGCAAGGACGTGGCGATGACGGGCGAGGTGACGCTGCGGGGCCGGGTGCTGCCGATCGGCGGCTTGAAGGAGAAGCTGCTCGCCGCGCTGCGTGGCGGCATCCGCACGGTGCTGATCCCGGCCGAGAACGAGAAGGATCTCGCCGAGATTCCGGCCTCGATCAAGGATGGGCTGGAGATCGTCGCGGTCAGCCATCTCGACGAGGTGCTGGCGCGCGCGCTGGCGTCGCCGATCGACCCAATCGAATGGACCGAAGCGGATGAATTGGCGGCGGCGATTCGCCCCGAATCCTCTGGCGAGCAGGCGATTCGGCACTAAATCAAACGGTTCACCGCAAGTCCGGGGTGGGTCTTCTTGACTCACCCCCTTTTTATGCCCCTGATCCGAGTCAAGGCCGTGCAGTCCGTGCGGCTGGAAAGTTCCACGCGGGCGCTTTGATAGGCCCGGACGAGGACAGGGGGTTTCTGAAGGATGAACAAGCAGGAGCTTATCGGCGCCGTCGCGGAAGCGGCCGGCCTGACGCGCAGCGATGCCAGCAAGGCGGTCGAGAGCGTGTTCGACACGATCTCGGTCGCGCTGAAGAAGGGGGACGAGGTCCGTCTCGTCGGCTTCGGCACCTTCTCGGTCAGCAAGCGCAAGGCGTCCACCGGCCGCAATCCGCGCACGGGCGAACCGATGTCGATCGCGGCGTCCAGCCAGCCGAAGTTCAAGGCCGGCAAGGGCCTCAAGGACGCGGTCAACTGAGATCGTGAAGGGGGCGGCCGTTCGGGGGAGCGGCCGCTTTTCTTTTGGATCGATTTTTCGACAGGGCACCAATCTGGTGCTGGACACAGGCGGCGAGGCAGGCTAACCGCGCCGCCACCCGACGGGATATCGCCCGTCGCGCCGGAGGAGGCTCCAAGCCTCGATAGCCCGGCAACCCGGACGTGGGCGCGTAGCTCAGCGGTAGAGCACACCCTTCACACGGGTGGGGTCACAGGTTCAATCCCTGTCGCGCCCACCACGTCCGTTTCTTCGATCAGGCAGAGCGTCAAGGCGAAACGCGTTCCCCTTCCTGAAGGGAGGGGTCAGGGGCGGGGTCGCCCGACGCGGAGGGCGACCGCAGATAGGATCGCTTCGGCAATGCCATCGGCATCATCGCGGACGTCATTGTTCCAGAAGCGCCGGACCTGCCAGCCAAGACCCTCAAGAAAGACAGCGCGCCGCTCGTCATAAAACGCAGCCCCCGACCCCTCCCTTTCAGGAAGGGGGAAGAGGGGGATTCGCGCCGCCCGCATCGACTGTCGCACCTCTACGTCACTTCGCTACAATCCGTCCCGTCCACGCGAACGAATCTGTTGCGTTCGACGGCGATTCTATTATCGGTGCGCCTCCCGACGGACGTGCCTTGACGCGCGTCGCCGGGCACCCCTATGGCCGCGCCCACGCTGCCATGGACGGCTTGTGGCGACCGTAGCTCAGTTGGTTAGAGCGCCGGTTTGTGGTACCGGAGGTCGCGGGTTCAAGACCCGTCGGTCGCCCCACCGTCCTTCATTCCAGCAGCGCGAACCGGGGACGGGTCGGCCGGCTTCCTTGGATTTGTGCCCAGACCGGCCGCGAGGTGATCGCCATGGCCCCCTGGGACTATCCCGATTTCGACGAGCATGAAGGCGTCCATTTCTTTCGGGACGGGCGGTCGGGGCTCAGCGCGATCATCGCCATTCACTCGACCCATCTCGGGCCGGCGGCGGGCGGCTGTCGCTATTGGACCTATGCCCATGCGCCCGAGGCGGTGACCGACGCGCTGCGCCTGTCGCGCGGCATGAGCTACAAGAACGCCATGGCCGGCCTGCCGATGGGCGGCGGCAAGGCGGTGATCCTCGCCGATCCGGCCGCCCCCAAGTCGCCCGCATTGCTCGCGGCGTTCGGGCGCGCGGTGGATTCGCTCGGCGGCCGCTATGTGACCGCCGAGGATGTCGGCATCTCGGATGCGGATATGGTCGAAGTCTCGAAGCAGACCCGGCACGTCTCGGGCCTGCCGGTCGCGGGCGGCGCGGCGGGCGGCGATCCCGGCCCGTTCACCGCGCATGGCGTCTATCTGGGCGTGAAGGCGGCGGTGCGCCGCGCGCTCAAGCGCGAGGACATGGCGGGCGTGCATGTCGCCATCCAGGGCGTCGGCAGCGTCGGTGGCGGGCTCGCCCGGCTGCTGGCCAAGGACGGCGCGAAGCTGACCCTGGCCGACGTCAACGCCGATCGCGCCAAGGCGCTGGCCGCCGAGCTGGGCGGCGAGGCGGTGCCGGCCGATGCGATCCTGACCGTCGAGGCCGATGTCGTCAGCCCCTGCGCGCTCGGTGCGATCCTGACGGCGGAGAGCATCGCCGCGTTGCGCGCGCCGGTGGTGGCGGGCGGTGCCAACAACCAGCTCGCGACGCCGGACGACGGCTGGCGCATCCATGCTCGCGGCATCACCTACGCGCCGGATTATGTGATCAACGCCGGCGGCATCATCAATGTCGGCCTCGAATATCTCGGGCAGGGCGACCGCGCCGAGGTGGAGAAGCGCATCGCCGAGATTCCCGGCCGGCTGGAGACGATCTGGAGCGAGAGCGCGGCGAGCAGCGAGCCGGCCTCGATCGTGGCCGATCGCATGGCGCAGGCGCTGATCGGGCGGTAACGCGACGAAGCCCCCTCCCGGGAAGGGAGGGGGCTTGGGCACGGTCTCCCACCAAAGCCCGCTTCCCCCCGCGCGCCTGTCATCGTAGAGCGTGCGCCACACATGCATATCTTCGCCAACCCCGCCCGCTTCCTGCAGATCGCGCGCCCGCTCACCGGCTGGTGCGGCTGGATCGGCGCGGTGCTGGTCGTCGCGGGACTGGGCGGGGGGCTGGTCCTGACGCCGCCCGACTATCTCCAGGGCGAGACCGTCCGCATCCTGTATCTCCACGTGCCCTCCGCCTGGCTCGGCATGGCGGGGTGGGGCGGCATCGCCGTCGCCAGCCTGATGGAGCTGGTCTGGCGGCATCCGCTGGCCGGCATCGCGGCGCGCGCGGTGGCGCTGCCGGGCGCCGTCTTCACCGCCATCTGCCTCGCCACCGGCTCCATCTGGGGCCGCCCGACCTGGGGAACATGGTGGGAATGGGACGGGCGGCTGACCTCGATGCTCGTCCTGCTGTTCGTCTACATCGCCTATATCGCGCTGGCCGGGGCCGAGGCCGATCGCGGCGGGCAGGGGCGGATCGCGGCGATCTTCGGGATCGTCGGCGTGGTCAACCTGCCGATCATCCATTTCTCGGTGTTGTGGTGGCGCACCCTGCACCAGGGCGAGAGCATCGGCGTCACCGGATCGACCATCGCCGGATCGATCCTGTGGCCGCTGCCGGTGGCGCTGCTGGGCTTCACCGCGCTGTTCGCGGCCATTGTGCTGATGCGGATGCGCGCGATGCTGGCCCGCCAGAAGGTCGAGGCGCGGCTGCGGCGGATGGGAGCGGACGCGTGAGCCAATGGCCCTTCGTGATCGCGGCCTATGCGCTGGCCGGTGGCGCGACGCTGACGTTGACGCTCGTCAGCCTCGTCCAGATGCGCAAGGCCGAGCGCGCGGCGGAAGGCCTGAAACGGCGGTGAAGGCGAAGAATCAACGTCTCGTGCTGGCGCTGCTGGCGCTCGCCGCTCTGGTCGGCGCGGCTTTGCTCGGCATGTCCGCGCTCAGGGACCGGGCCTCCTATTTCTACAGCCCCAGCGACGCGCTGCGCGATCATGTCGAGCCGGGCCGCGCGGTGCGGCTGGGCGGCATGGTGGAAAAAGGCTCGCTGCGGCGCGAGGCCGACGGCGTGACGATCGACTTCCGCGTCACCGACGGCGCCGCCACCGTGACGGCGCGCTATACCGGCATCGTGCCGGACCTGTTCCGCGAGGGATCGGGCGTGGTGGCGGAGGGGCGCTTCACCGCGCCGGGCCGGTTCGCGGCTGACACGATCCTCGCCAAGCATGACGAGAATTACAAGCCGCCCGAACTCGCCGGCAACGGCATGCACGAGACGGGGAGCCTGAAGAAGTGATCGCCGAAGCCGGCCTTGCCGCGCTGTGGATCGCGGCCGCGCTGGCGGCGCTGCAGGCCTTTCTCGGCCTGGGCGCGCTGCGGTCGGGCGGCGAGCAGCTGCTGCGCGCGGTGCGCCCGGTCGCCGTGGCGCAGGCGGTCATGACGCTGACATCGTTCGCCGCGTTGGTCTGGCTGTTCTGGCGGACCGATTTGTCGGTGAAGCTGGTCGCCGAGGACAGCGCGACGACCGTGCCCGCGCTCTATCGCATCGCCGGTACATGGGGGAACCATGAGGGCTCGATGCTGCTCTGGGTCACCATCCTCGCGATTGCGGGCGCGGCGGTGGCGCTTCTCGAACGGCGCCTGCCCGAACGGACGCTGGCGGCCACGATCGCCGCGCAGGGCGTGATCGCGCTCGGCTTCTTCGCCTTCCTGCTTTTCTCGTCCAACCCCTTCGCCCGGCTGGAGACGGCCCCGGCGGAAGGCAACGGCTTCAACCCGCTGCTGCAGGATCCCGGCCTGGCCTTCCATCCGCCGACCCTCTATGTCGGCTATGTCGGCCTGTCGGTGGCTTTTTCCTTCGCGGTGGGCGCGCTGCTGACGCGCGATGTCGGGCCGGCCTTCGCCAAAGCCATGCGGCCCTGGGTGCTCGGCGCCTGGGTGTTCCTGACGCTGGGCATCACGGCGGGCAGCTACTGGGCCTATTACGAGCTCGGCTGGGGCGGCTGGTGGTTCTGGGACCCGACCGAGAATGCCTCGCTCATGCCGTGGCTGGCGGCGACCGCCTTGCTCCATTCGGTGACGGTGCTGGCGACGCGCGACGGGCTGCGCGCCTGGACGGTGATGCTGGCGGTGGTGGCCTTCTCGATGTCGATGGTCGGCACCTTCCTGGTGCGTTCGGGCATCCTCACCTCGGTCCATGCCTTCGCGCTCGATCCGAGGCGCGGCGCCTTCATCCTCGTGCTGCTGGCGCTGTATATCGGCGGCGCTTTGGCCCTGTTCGGCGCGCGGATCGCGACGGTGGCGGAGGGCAACCGCTTCGATCCGGTGAGTCGTGAGGGCGCGCTGGTGGTGAACAACCTGCTGCTCTCGGTGATCCTCGGGCTGGTGCTGATCGGTACGCTCTATCCGCTCGCCGCCGAAAGCCTGACGGGCGAGAAACTGTCGGTCGGCCCGCCTTATTTCAATGCCACGGCGGGGCCGCTGGCACTGATCCTCGTCGCGGTGATGGCGGCGGGGCCGGTGATGCGCTGGCGGCGGGACGAACTCGCGAAGGTCGCCCGGCGGATCGCGATCCCGGCGGTGCTGACGATCGTGGCGCTGGCCCTCGCGCTGCTGCTCGCGCCCGGCCTGCATGTGCTGCCGCTGCTCGGCCTCGCGCTGGCGGCGGGCGTGGCGGCGGCCAGCGTCGCACCGCTGTGGAAGCGCAACCTGCGCCGCACGCCGTTCTTCACCTGGGGCATGGTGGTGGCGCATCTCGGCGTCGCGGTGAGCCTCGCCGGCATGGCCTCCGAAAGCGCCTTCACCAAGGAGACCCTGGTCGCGGCGCGTCCGGGCGAGACGGTGACGGTGGGCCCCTATGCCGTGCGCTTCGCCGCGATCGATCCATTGCCGAGCGGGAACTACACCGCCGTGCAGGCGACCTTGATCGCGACGCGCGGGGCCGGCGCACCGATCATTCTCCAGCCCCAGCAGCGCACCTTCGACAATCCGCCGCAGACGACCAGCGAGAGCGCCATCGCGACGCGCTGGGACGGCCAGCTCTACACCGTGGTCGGTGAGCCGGTGCCGGGCGGACGCTGGCAGCTCCGCTTGTGGTGGAAGCCGTTCGTCACCCTGATCTGGGCCGGCGGCGCGCTGATCGCGCTGGGCGGCGCGCTGTCGCTGATCGGCCGGTCGCTGCCCCGGCGCCGGGCCATCGTCGAATCCTCCGGCTATGCGAGGTTCGGATGAGCCTCAGGACGATCCGCATCCTGCTCTGGCTGCCGCTGGTCGGCTTCCTGATCGTGCTCGGGCTGGTGCTCAGCGGGCTGATCAAGCCGCACGACACCAGCGTCCGCTCGCAGATGGTCGGCAAGCCGCTGCCCGCCTTCGCGCTGCGCAGCGCGCGCCCCGGCCAGCCGCCGCTCGCCTCGGCCAGCTTCGCGGATGGCAAGGTGCGGCTGGTCAACATCTTCGCGAGCTGGTGCGTGCCGTGCGTGGTCGAGATGCCGCAGCTCGCGCAGCTCAAGCAGGCGGGCGTCGTCATCGAGGGCATTGCGAGCCGCGACAAACCGGCGGACAGCCTTGCCTTCCTCCAGCGCAACGGCGATCCCTACGACCGGATCGGGGACGATTCGACCTCGGCGGTGCAGATCGCGATCGGCTCCTCGGGCGTACCCGAAACCTACGTGGTGGATGGCAAGGGCATCATCCGCGCCCAGCATATCGGCCCGATCCAGCCGCAGGACGTCGCCGACATCCTCGCCGCCGTGAAGGACGCGCGATGAGGCGGTGGATCGTCCTCGCGCTGCTGCTGGCGCCGGCCCCCCTGTGGGCCGATCCCACTCTGGCGCCCGAGCCGCTGTCCTACACCCAATTGCCCGATCCCCGGCAGGAAGCGGCGGCGCAGGCGCTGATGCAGACGATCCGCTGCGTCGTCTGCCAGGGCCAGTCGATCGCCGATTCGGATGCCGATCTCGCCGGCGACATGCGCGCTTTGGTACGCCAGCGCATCGCAGCCGGCGAGAAGCCCGAGGCGATCCGCGCCTGGCTGGTGCAGCGCTATGGCCGCTGGGTGAGCTACACGCCACCGGTCGACGCGCTGACCTGGCCGCTCTGGGCGGCGCCGATCCTGCTGCTGTGCGTCGGCGGGCTGATGGCCGGAACCGCATTCAAAAGGCGGCGCCGGTGATCGGCTGGGCGATCTTCGCCGCCATGGCGCTGTTGCTGCTGGGCGTTCTGGCCTGGCCCGTCCGGCTCGCCAGGCCGGCGCTGATGCTGGTCGCGGCCGCCCTGTTCACCGCCGCCGCCGGCTATGCCTGGCAAGGAAGCCCCGGCCTGCCCGGCGCCCCGTCCGCCGCGGCGGACCAGCCGCTGCGGCCCGATACGCTGTTCGCCAGCGAGCGGCTGCGCTTCCTCAATCATTATGGCGAGACGGGCGTGGCGCTCGGCACGGCGGACGCCTTCCATCGCATGGGCGAGGACGAGGCGGCCGCCTGGCTGATGCGCAACGCGATCGCCAAACGGCCCAAGGATCCCGATCTGCGGATCGGCTATGCCTATGCCCTGTTCACGCTCGCCCACCGCCAGATGACGCCCGCCGTCCTGCTGGCATTCGATCGGGCGGACGGCGTCGCCCAGGCCGACAGTCCGACATCCGCGTATTTCCGGGGCCTGGCCTATCTCGAATCGCGCGATCTTGACGATGCGAGCCAGACCTGGCGGGCGATTCTCGCGCGGTTGCCGGCCGGCTCGCCCTGGGCCAAGCCCCTGCAGGAGCGGCTCGAGCTGCTCGATCTGATCCGGCAAAGCCGCCTCGCACGCGATCCGCCGCCGTCATGACGACGCCGTCCCCGGTCGGAACGGCGCCGCGTGCGCGACGTTGCAGCACGAGCGGGTGGGTGCTAGGGCGACAGCCCATCAGCCGGATCGGGGGACCCGGCGCGTGGCGGGGAATGGTTCTTGTGATTTTCCGACGTCATCGCCTCCTTCCGATGACCAGCCGATGAACGACCCGCAGGACTCGACCCTGCCGCCGAAACCCGGCGACGAATCGCTCATCCCGCAGGAGCATGCGCCGCATGCGGGCGAAAGCCTGCTGAAGCTGTCGGTCGGCGCCATCGGCGTGGTGTTCGGCGATATCGGCACCAGCCCGATCTACGCCTTCCGCGAGACCTTCGCCGGCCATCACAAGCTGATGCCCGACGATGCGCACGTGATGGGCGTGCTCAGCCTCATCTTCTGGTCGATGATGGTGGTGGTGACGCTCAAATACGTCTCCATCATCATGCGCGCCGACAATAAGGGTGAAGGCGGCAGCCTCGCGCTGCTGGCGCTGGTGTCCCGCTCGCTCAAGGGCGAGAAGCGCTGGACCAAGGGCCTGGTGCTGCTCGGCGTGTTCGCCACCGCACTCTTCTTCGGCGATTCGATGATCACCCCGGCCATCTCGGTGCTGTCGGCGGTCGAGGGTCTCACCGTCGTCGAAAGCGGGATGGGCGAATTCGTCATCCCGATCGCGATCGGCATCCTGATCGGCCTGTTCATGCTGCAGGCGCGCGGCACGGCGCGGATCGGCGTGCTGTTCGGCCCGATCATGCTGCTCTATTTCGCGGTGCTGGCGGTGCTCGGCCTCGTCAACCTCGCCGCCAAGCCGGGCGTGCTGTGGTCGCTCAACCCGCTCTACGCGCTGGAATTTTTCGCGGACCAGCCGATCCGCGCCTTCCTTGCCATGGGGTCGGTGGTGCTGGCGGTGACGGGCGCCGAGGCGCTCTATGCCGACATGGGCCATTTCGGGCGCCAGCCGATCCGCCTCTCCTGGCTGGTCTTCGTGCTTCCCGCGCTGATGCTCAACTATATGGGGCAGGGCGCGATGATCCTCTCCGCGACGCCGGCGGCGGCGATGGAGATCATCAAGTCGCCCTTCTTCCTGCTCGCGCCGGATCAGCTTCGCCTGCCGCTCGTCATCCTCGCCACCATGGCGACCGTGATCGCCTCGCAGGCCGTGATCTCGGGCGCCTTCTCGGTCACGCAGCAGGCGATCCAGCTCGGCTTCATCCCGCGCCTGCGCATCACCCACACCTCGGCGGCGGCGGCCGGGCAGATCTACATCCCGGCGATCAACTGGATGCTGATGGTGATGGTGATCCTGCTGGTGCTGGGCTTCAAGACATCGACCAACCTCGCCGCGGCCTATGGCATCGCGGTGACCGGCGCGATGCTGATCGATACCCTGCTGCTGGCGGTGCTGCTCTTCTCGCTGTGGAAGTGGAACAAGATCGGCGCGGGCGTGCTGATCGCGCTCTTCCTGCTGGTCGATCTCGCCTATTTCTCGGCCAACCTCACCAAGGTGCCCGATGGCGGCTGGTTCCCGCTGCTGATCGGCTTCATCGCCTTCACCCTGCTGACCACCTGGGCCAAGGGGCGCGAGTTGATGCTCAAGCGCCTGAACGAGGTGGCGATGCCGGTGCAGGTGTTCGTAAAGTCGGCCGCCAATTCGGCCGAGCGCGTGCCCGGCACCGCCGTGTTCATGACCACCGCGCGCGACGGCGTGCCCCACGCGCTGCTCCACAACCTCAAGCACAACAAGGTGCTGCACGAGCGCGTGATCCTGCTGACGGTCCGGATCGAGGACGTGCCTTATGTCGGCCAGGCCTATCGCACGCAGGTGAAGGAGTTCGGCCAGGGCTTCTACCGCATGGTCGTCCATTACGGCTTCATGCAGGAGCCGGACGTGCCGGCCGCGCTTTCCAACGTGCAGGGCATCGGCGCGCCGCTGCGGATGATGGACACCAGCTTCTTCCTCGCGCGCCAGACGCTGATCGCCTCGTCGCGGCCGGGCATGTGGGTGTGGCGCGAGAAACTGTTCGCGTGGATGCTCCGCAACGCGGAAAGCGCGATGGAATTCTTCAAGCTGCCGTCGAACCGCGTGGTGGAACTGGGCAGCCAGGTGGAAATCTAAGGTCCGCCTTGCTCCGTTCGGGCCGAGCTGGTGGAAGCTCCGTCCTGCTTCCTTCACCCTTCAAAAAAAGGAAGGGCGGCCGCGTCGACAAGCGCAGGGCGAACGGAACTATGGTGGGAGCGTGCAACCTGGTCCATGGTTTAGGCAGCTGTTAACCACGTCTCGCTAGGGGTGTTGGCATGACCGTGCCGCAGCCGTCGAACCTGTCCGTATTTCCGGGCGCCTCGCCCTCGGGGGATGCCCTGTTGACCGCCGCGCATGGCGCGGAGGCGCTGCTGGGCGATCGCGTCGCCGCGGCGGGAATCGAGCTGGCCCGGCCGCCTGCGTTCGGCATCGACGACGAGATGCGCGCCCGCGCCGGCCAGCTGATCCGCGCCACCATCGATGCCACCGAATTGGCGCTGCGCACCGCCGAGCCCAGCTTCGACGACGGGCCGGTGGGCGAGCTCGGCGATCGTTTCATCACCGCCGGCCTTCTCTCCCGCTCCGGCCTCGCCGCGGCCGCCTTGCTCCGCGCGGAGGAGCATCGCCTCGCCGCCGCTTTGGTGCGGGGCGCGGGCGATGCGGAAGGGCCGGGGCCGCAGCGCCTCGATCCGATCGGGGGCGAGTTCGCCGCCGAGAGCTTCGCCGTGCGCGCCGCCGAGGCCGCCCGGATCGAGCGCACCGGCGATCCGCTGCTGCCGCTCCACGACGTTCCGGCCGAGGATCGCCATGCCCTGTTCTGGCAGATCGCCGCCTGCCTCGCCGATCGGCTCCTCGCCAGGGGCACGGACGAAAATGCGCTGCACCGCGCCGCCAGCGCCGCCGTGTCGCGCGGCCTGGCCGCGATCGACGACGGCGAGGGGATCGCGCCCGCCGCCATGCGCCTCGCGCACCGCCTCGATGCGGCGCGCCAGCTCGACGACGGACTGCTGGCGGGCACGCTGGCGGCCGGCCGCGTCGCCAGCCTCGCGGCGATGCTGGCCGTCCGCGTCGGCATCCCCTTCGACGATGCGCGCGCGATGCTGACCGACGCCGCACGCTTCGCGGTGCTGCTGCGTGCCAGCGAGGTTGATCGCGGCATCGCCACCGCCATGGTGCTGGCGCTGGCGCTGGCGCTCGATCGCGGCTTCGGCCCCGATCCGGCCGAGGCGGCGGCGACCCTGGTCGAGGGCTATGGCGCGCTCAGCGTCGAACGCGCGCGGGGGGAAGTCCGCCGCGCCCGGCTCGAACCCCATTATCGCGACGCGCTCGCCGCGCTGGCGGGCCGCTGATGTCCGATCTGGACAGCAACCCGGTCCATGGCCGTGTCGATGCCGACGGCCGGTTGATCGCGGCCGATCCGGCGCTGGCCGATCTGCACGCGCGCGCCGGCGGCGAACCCGGCGGGCCGCTCGCGGTGCCGCAGCTGGCGCAGCTCGCCCGGCTGGCGCGCCGCCTGTCCATCCCCGTGTCCCGCGCCGTGCTGGCGGCGGATGGCGAGGACGATCTCGATCTCTGGGTCCGGGCCAAGCCCGATGGCGCCATGGTCGAGCTGGCAATCGCCGGCTGGACGCACCGTTCCGCCGGCTTCGCGCCGACGCCCGCGCCGCACAATGACCGGGACGCCGATTTCCTGCGCGCCGAGGCCGACTGGACCTGGGAGACGGATGCCGCGCTGCGCCTCTCCTCGCTGTCGGCGGCGGGCATGGCGGCGCTCTCGGGCGCCATGTCCAACCCCGTGCTGGGCGACGCGCTGACGCGGTTGTTCGTGCTGGAGGATGGCGCCGAGAACGGGCCGCCCCTGCTGGAGGCCCTCGCCAACCAGAAGGGTTTCGAGGCGCAATATGTCGTGCTGCGCGGCACGACGCGGCGCTTCCGGCTGGCCGGCGTGCCGATATTCGGATCGGGCGGCACCCTGAACGGCTTCAAGGGCGGCGGTTTCGAGATCGTGCAGGAGCTGGCGGCGGCGCCGGCCGTGCCCCAACCCGCCAACGATGCCCGCAGCGCCTTCGCGCGCCGGCTGGAGACGGCGCTGCGCACCCCCATCCATCGCATCGTCGCCAGCGCCGAACAGATTCGCGAGCAGGAGGATGGCCCGGTCCGCGCGGATTACAATGGCTATGCCGGCGACATCGCCAATGCCGGGCGTCATTTGCTGGGCCTGATCGACGATCTGGTCGATCTGGAAGCGGTGGAGCGCGCCGATCTGGAAGTCGAGCACGAGCCGCTCGACATGGCCGATCTCGCCCGCCGCGCCGCCGGCCTGCTGTCGGTGCGCGCCGACGACAAGGACATGCGGATCGAGCAGCCCGACATCGCCGAGAAGCTGGAAGCGACCGGCGATTTCAAGCGCGCCTTGCAGGTGCTGGTGAATCTCGTCGGCAATGCGGTGCGCTACGGCCCGGTCGGCTCCACCGTGCGCGTCTCGATCGAGGGACGCGGCGACGCGGTGGCGGTGATCGTCGCCGATCAGGGCAACGGCATCGCTGCGGAGAATCGCGAGCTGGTCTTCGCCAAGTTCGAACGGCTCGGCACGCGCGAGCCGGGCTCGGGCCTTGGCCTCTACATTTCGCGCCGGCTGGCCCGTGCGATGGACGGCGAGATCGCGATCGAGAGCGGGGCCGGCGAGGGGGCCCGTTTCGTGTTCACGCTGCCGGTGGCGTAGGGACGGATGGCTCCCCGCATTGGGGACGGGACTGGCATCAGGGCAGCGGGCGAAAATCCGGCATTCACCGTTCGTCCCGAGCGCCGTCGAGGGATCGCGCCGGGCGAAGCCGAGGCGCCCGCCACCCGCATCTCGGCTTCGCTCGATGCTGACGGCCCCTCGACGGCGCTCGGGGCGAACGGGTCGAGTTAAGCCCCTACGATTTCGCCGCTGCCCGCCGATCCAATATCTGCTTGAGCGGATTCGGCTTCCCCGCCGCGACGCGCTTCAGGGTGTTGGTGTCGTGATGCTCGAACGGTTCCGGCCGGCCGTGGACGGTCAGCATCGTCTTGATGTCGTAGTGCCAGGCATCGTCGCCGTCGAAGGCGATGGCGATCGTGTAGCTGTCGGTGCGAAAGCCATATTCGAGGAAGGCGGTGGAGCAGATGCCATAGTCGGTCTGCCCGCGCGTGGCCGTCAGCGTCAGCGTGTCGTCGCCCGGCTTGGCCTGCCCGGAGGCGAGCGCCACCTGCCCGCGCGGGATCGCCAGCGTCTGCAGGATCAGCCCGGTCGCGGGCTCCCACAGCCAGTAGCCGACCTGCTCGTGGAAGGTGATGTCCTCTTCCTTGGTGGTGATGTGGATGTGGTAGCGCAGGCCGTAGAAAAGCTGCGGTCCGTTGGCCTGCGGATCGATCGGATCGAAAGATATCCGTTCGACGAACACGCGCCGCTCGGGCGCATCGGCCTTGGGATTGATGTCGACGCCCTTGTGCGCCTCCCACCGCCCCGCCAGCCGGGTCAGCGGCCCGAGATTGGCGAGCGTATCGGGATCGACGTCGCTGGGCTCGGTGAAGATGTCGTGCGGGAAGGGATTCATGGCGGGCGCCCCTCGTTGCGGGTGGGGAGATCGATAGCAGCAGACCGTCGGGGATGGCGAGAGCGCCATATGGAGGCGTGATCGTGATCCGGGGACGAATCCCTTCGCCCTCTCCCGCCTTCGCGGGAGAGGGCGGGGACCCGCGCGAAGCGTGGGGAGGGTGAGGGTCTTCTTTTCCTTCTTCCAGCTTTCGAAGAAGAAAGAAGAAGATACCCACCCAATTCTCTCCCGCCTTCGCAGGAGAGGACTTGTTAAAAAAAGGGGCGGCCGCATCGGCGACCGCCCCCTTTTCCGTCGGTGGTGCCGGCGATCAGCGGTTGGCGACGGGCACGTAGTCGCGCTGCGTCGGGCCGGTGTAGAGCTGGCGCGGGCGGCCGATCTTCTGGGCCGGATCGGTGATCATCTCGTTCCACTGCGCCACCCAGCCCACGGTGCGGGCGAGCGCGAAGAGGACGGTGAACATCGTCGTCGGGAAGCCGATCGCCGAGAGGATCACGCCCGAATAGAAGTCCACGTTCGGGTAGAGCTTCTTCTCGATGAAATAATCGTCCTTGAGCGCCAGCTGCTCGAGCTCGCGGGCGGTGTCGAGCACCGGATCGGAGATGCCGAGCTTGTCGAGCACGTCGCTCGCCGCCTTGGAGAGCACCTTCGCGCGCGGATCGAAATTCTTGTACACGCGATGGCCGAAGCCCATCAGGCGGAACGGATCGTCCTTGTTCTTGGCGCGCGCGATGAACTCGGGGATGCGATCCGGCGTGCCGATCTCGCGCAGCATGTTGAGCGCCGCCTCGTTGGCGCCGCCGTGCGCCGGCCCCCACAGGCAGGCGATGCCGGCCGCGATGCAGGCGAAGGGATTGGCGCCCGACGAGCCGGCGAGGCGCACGGTCGAGGTCGAGGCGTTCTGCTCGTGGTCGGCATGGAGGATGAAGATCTTGTCCATCGCCGAGGCGATGACGGGATCGATCTCATAGTCCTCTGCCGGCACCGAATAGGTCATGTTGAGGAAATTCTCGGTGTAGCTCAGCGAGTTCTTCGGATAGACGAAGGGCTGGCCGACCGAATATTTATACGCCATCGCCGCGATCGTCGGCATCTTGGCGATCAGGCGGTGCGAGGCGATCTCGCGCTGCTTGGGATCGTTGATATCGGTCGAATCGTGGTAGAAGGACGAGAGCGCGCCGACCACGCCGCACATGATCGCCATCGGGTGCGCATCGCGGCGGAAGCCGCGGAAGAAGGTCGAGAGCTGCTCGTGCACCATGGTGTGGCGCGTGATGTGGTTGTTGAAGACGTCGAACTCGTCCTTGGACGGCAGCTCGCCGTTGAGGAGGAGATAGGCGACCTCCATGAAGCTCGACTGCTCGGCGAGCTGGTCGATCGGATAGCCGCGGTGGAGCAGGATGCCGGCATCGCCGTCGATATAGGTCAGGCCCGACTCGCAGCTCGCGGTCGAGGTGAAGCCCGGATCGTAGGTGAACATGTCCGTGTCGCCGTAGAGCTTGCGGATGTCGATCACCTGCGGCCCGACGCTGCCCGACATGATCGGATAGTCGGTGCTCTTGTCGCCGAGCGCCAGCTTGGCGGTGCCGCCAGCCCCATTGCCGTTAGACATAGTCACATCCTCCAAAAGGGCGCCGTTGGCGGACCCGAGGACCGGGCCCGGCAGCGCCGTCAGATCAGTCCGCGGTCGCCTGGCTGTCGGAAAGCCGGCCAAGGCTCTCTTCCCGTCCGAGCAACAGCAATACGTCGAAGATGCCGGGCGAGGTGGTCCGGCCGGTGAGCGCCGCGCGGAGCGGCTGCGCCACCTTGCCAAGCCCGACGCCGGCCTCCTCGGCCACGCCGCGCACCGCCGCGTCCAGCGCTTCGTTCGTCCATTCCACGGACGACAGCGCGGACGTCACGGCGGCAAGCAACTGCGCGCCCTGGCCCTCCAGAAGGGCCAGTGCACGGTCCTCCATATCTAGGGGGCGAGTGCGAAAAAGAAAAGTCGCTCCCTCCGCCAATTCCAGCAAATCCTTGGCACGCGGCTTCAGGAATTCCATGCTGCGACGCAGAAGATCGATGTCCGGCGCTGTCAAGGCACGGCCGATCTTGTCCGCCACGAACGGAGCGGTCAGGTCGGTCAGCCGCTGGTCGTCGGCGGCGCGGATATAGTGGCCGTTGACGTTTTCCAGCTTCTTGCGGTCGGTGCGGCCGGGCGAGCGGCCGATGCCGGCAACGTCGAAGATCTGGATCGCGCGGTCGCGGTCGATCAGCTCCTCGTCGCCATGGCCCCAGCCGATGCGCAGCAGGTAATTGTTGAGCGCTTCCGGCAGGATGCCCATCTCGTCGCGATAGGCGTCGACGGCGAGCGCGCCGTGGCGCTTGGACAGCTTCTGCCCGTCGTCGCCATGGATGAGCGGGACATGGCCGTAGATCGGCTCCGGCCAGCCCATTGCCCGAATGATGCCGAGCTGGCGGAAGGCGTTGTTGAGATGGTCGTCGCCGCGGATCACGTGGGTGATGCCCATGTCGTGATCGTCCACCACCACGGCGAGCATATAGGTGGGCGTGCCGTCCGAGCGGAGCAGCACCATATCGTCCAGTTCGCTGTTGCGGACCGTGACGGAGCCCTGGACGAGATCGTGGATGGTGGTCTCGCCCGCCTGCTCGGCCTTGAGGCGGACGACGAAGGGCGCGCCCTCCGGCGCCTCCTTCGGATCGCGGTTGCGCCAGCGGCCATCGTAGCGGAGCGGAAGCTTGTTCGCCCGCTGCTGCGCGCGCATCTCCTCCAGCTCCTCCGCCGTGGCGAAGCATTTGTAGGCGTGGCCGCGCGCCAGCAGATCGAACGCGACTTCGGCGTGGCGGCTGGCGCGGGCGAACTGGTAGACCTCGTCGCCGTCCCAATCGAGGCCGAGCCAGCGCATGCCGTCGAGGATCGCCGCGATCGCCGGCTCGGTGGAGCGGGCGCGGTCGGTATCCTCGATGCGGAGCAGGAACTTGCCGCCCGTGTGGCGCGCCCACAGCCAGTTGAACAGCGCGGTGCGCGCGCCGCCAATATGCAGGAATCCGGTCGGCGAGGGAGCGAAACGGGTGACGATCGGGCCAGTCGCGCCCGTCATGGTCGAATCACGCTTGTCATCGCTTGCACCCACGCAGGCTTTCTCCACACTGAACATCCATGGGGGATGTCGCGCGCGGCCCTAGCATGGCGTTTGTTAACCGGCAAACGGCGCCGAAAAGCGCTGGTTTGGCGCAACTTTCGGGCATTTCGGCGCGACTCGAACGCTGGCTGGAAGCGGAACGAACCCAATTGCCCCTGTGGCTGCCGGCGGGACTCGTGGCGGGAATCGCCGGCTGGTTCTGGCTGCCCGATGCCCGCGCCTGGGCGGGGCTGCTGCTGTCGATGGCGGCGCTGGCGCTCCTCGGCTTCGCGCTCGGGCGGGGTGGCCGGGCCGGACGGGCGATCGCGCTGTTCGCGCTGGCGGTGGCGCTCGGCTGCGGGCTGGTCTGGTGGAAGGCGGAGCGCGCCGGTGCCCCGGTGCTGGCGCGATCCGGGGTGATGACCATCACGGCGCGAATCGAGCGGGTCGAGCCCATGCCGGCGCGCGCGGCGGTGCGGGTGACGCTGATCCCCAGGTCATGCGCGGGCGAAGGGCGGGGCGCGGGATCCTGCCCCGCGACGCAGGGGACGACGCGCATCCGCATCAATATCCCCATCGAGAATGCGGTTCCCGGCCTTGCCCCCGGCGCGACCATCGCGGTGCGAGCGCGGCTGGTGCCGCCGCCCTCGGCCACCGTGCCGGGCGCCTACGATTATTCCGCGGTCGCCTGGTTCGCGGGCATCGCCGCGACCGGCAAGGCGCTCGATCCGGTGAGGGTGCTCGTCCCGGCGCCCGCCGGCGGCCCGTCGCAATGGCTGGCGGACGCGCGGATCGCGCTGACCGCGCATATCCTCACGCAATTGCCGCCGGGCGAGGCGGGCGTCGCCGCCGCGCTCGTCACCGGCGACATGGGCGCGGTCGCGCAGGACGACAACGAGGCCTTCCGCCGCTCCGGCCTCGCCCATCTCCTCTCGGTGAGCGGCCTGCACCTGACGGCGGCGGTGGGCGCGACGATGTTCCTGGCGCTGCGCCTGCTGGCTCTGTGGCCCCGCCTGGCGCTGCGCGCGCCGCTGCTGCTGATCGCGGCCGGGTGCGGCGCGGCGATGGGCATCGCCTATACCTTGCTGACGGGCGCCGAGGTGCCGACGGTGCGCTCGCTGGTCGCCGCTCTGGTGGTGCTGGCGGGGATGGCGCTGGGGCGCGAGGCGATGACCTTGCGGCTGGTCGCGGCCGGCGCCTTGGTCTGCATCCTGTTCTGGCCCGAATCGGTGGCCGGGCCGAGCTTCCAGCTGAGCTTCGCGGCGATCCTCTCGATCGTCGCCCTCCACGAACTGCGCTGGACCCGCCGCACCTTCGAGACGCGCGAGGAGAGCCGGCCCCGGCGCCTGCTGCGCGAGCTCGGCGCCTTGCTGCTCACCGGGCTCGTCGTCGAGGCGGCGCTGGCGCCGATCGCGATCTTCCACTTCCACCGCGCGGGCCTGTACGGCGCGGCGGCCAACATCGTCGCGATCCCGCTCACCACCTTCGTGATCATGCCCGCCGAGGCGCTGTCGCTTGTCGCCGATTGTCTCGGGCTGGGCGCGCCCTTCTGGTGGGTGACCGGCAAGGCTTTGGCGCTGCTGCTGTGGATCGCCCATGCGGTCGGGGCGCTGCCCGGCGCCGTCACCTTCGTGCCGGCCATGTCGCGCGCCGCCTTCGCGCTGATCGCGGCCGGCGGGCTCTGGCTGGCGCTATGGCGGACGCGGGCGCGGCTGCTGGGCCTGTTGCCGATCGCGGCCGGGCTGGCGCTGACACTTGCGGCGCATCCCGCCGACATCTTCATCACCGGCGACGGCCGCCATCTCGCGATACGGGGGCGCGACGGCCGCGTCGCGCTGCTGCGCGAGCGGACGGGCGACTATATGCGCGGCACGCTTTCCGAACTGTCCGGCCGCGAGGGCGACGACGCGATCGCGCTCGACGACCTCCCCGGCGCCGTGTGCGGGCCGGACAGCTGCACCGCGACCCTGATCCGGGGCGACCGGGCCTGGCACCTGCTGGCGACGCGCAGCGCCTATCGCATCGATCGCGCGACGATGGAGCCGGCCTGCGCCGTCGCCGACATCGTCGCGAGCGACCGGCGCCTGCCGGACTGGTGCCGCCCGCGCTGGCTGAAGGCGGACCCGGCGCTGCTTGCGAAGACCGGCGGCCTCGCGATCCGGCTCGTTTCGCCGGGCGTCACCAGCGTGGCGGAGTTGCAGGGCGCGCACCCCTGGGCCATGCTGGCGCCCGACCATGACCATCCGATCCCCCGCCGATCCGATCCATCCTTCGCCCGGCGCGCCTGGGCGGCGCGCGATCCCTGGCGCGACGACGATGCTGCTCCTGCTGCTGGCGGGATGCCGCGATCCCAAGCCTGCCGGCAATCAGGCGACCCCGGCGCCTCCGATGGCGGTCAACATGGCCGCGCCGGCTGCACCGGCCGATAATGGCGGCGTCAACCCACTCGGCTCGGGCGCGGTGAAGGACGCGATCCACCGCGCGCTGCGCACGGGCGAGACCCAGCGCTGGTCCGACGCCGGCCTGTCCGGCTATGCGGTGCCGAGCCCGACTGCCGATGCGCGCGGCTGCCGCACGGTGCGCTACACGATCGACCAGCAGCCCGCGCGCAGCTTTCCCGTCATCACCGCCTGCGACGCGGGGTAGGGGCGTCAGGCCGGGATGGCCGTCCCGGTCGCGTCGGGCCGGGCCAGTTCCCGTTCGTAGACCAACAGGGTGCCGAGCAACTCCTGCAGCCGGTTGCCACCGGGATGGGCCGCGATCTCGGCCTTGAGCAACGTGGCCTGGCCGCGACACGCCCTATGCAGCGTCTCGGCCGGGATCAGCCCCTCCCGCTCGGCCACCCGCCATGCGGCCAGCATCGGCACCTGGCTGGCATAACCGTCGTCGCTGTTTCGCAGCACATCCTCATAGCTTGGCAGTCCGGCGGCGGCGGCCAGCCGTTCGTCGTCCATCCGCGCGAGCAGATGCTCCTTCCAGGCGCGATCCGCTTGCGCAACGCGCATGGCCGCCTCCCGCTGCGCCCGGATGCCGTCATCGACGACATGATTGCCGGCAAGGATCACCGGTGCATCCGCGCCGGTGTCGCATCGATAGCCCGGAGTGCCGGTGAACCGGTCGAGATAGCCGGCCAGCGTGGAGGGCGGCCGCGAATAATGCAGGGGCACCGTGCGGCACGTCACCGGCCGTATCTCGTAGATGCCGCATCGATCGTCGCGCAGCGCGGGGCAGGATGTCCGCCCGTCATCGTCCACTGTCGCGGATATCGTCAGGAAGATTTGCCGGTCGTGCCGCCGGTCGGCCCGCCGACGGCTGGCGAACAGGCCGAGATGCCGGCGCTGCTCCTCCAGGGCCGGGCGGACGGGGATCCGGCTGCCTTGCGCGTGCCACCATGGCCCTGCCCGATCGGACCGATCGTCGAGCGGAAGGCCGTGCACCTTGAACAGCAGCGACGTGATGAACCGATCGGCGAGCGCCGTGGCTTCGCTGAGCTCCATCTCCGGCCCCTTGTCGCAGCACCGGCCGCACGCCGTGCACGCGAACCGGCGTTCGTCGCTACCCGCTGCCATGGATATTCTCCGGATCGCCCCGGTCGCGGCCGTCGGTCATGGCCGGACGCCGCCGGAAGGACGTGGTCGTGATGACAGGTATCGGGTGGCGGATGCCGGCCCCTTCCGCCGGGGCAGGGCCGCGCTTCACATGCTCCGCCCCCGAACCGCGTCAGGATTCCGGCCCGGCCAGGCCTCCGCTCAATAACGGCGGAGCAGCCCCGCGAGGCGACCCTGCACGCGTACCTGGCCCGACTGGTAGCGCTGCGGCGAATAGGCATGGTTGGCCGGATCGAGCCGGACCATCTGGCCTTCGCGGCGGAAATATTTGAGCGTCGCTTCCGCCTCGTCGACCAGGGCGACCACGATCTCGCCGTCGCGCGCCGTTTCGGTGCGGCGGATGAGCGCGTAATCGCCGTCGAGGATACCGGCCTCGATCATCGAGTCGCCCGAAACCTCCAGCGCATAATGCTCGCCCGGCCCCAGCAAGGCGGCCGGGACGGAGAGGCTCGACTGGCCCTCCAGCGCCTCGATCGGCAGGCCCGCGGCGATACGGCCGTGGAGCGGGATTTCCAGCACGCTGTCGTTGGCGGCGGTCGGAATCCGGGGAGGTACGGGGGCGGGCGGCGCAGCGGCCGGCGCCGCCGCCTTGGCGGGGATCACCCGCTCGGGCATGCGCAGCACTTCCAGGGCGCGCGCGCGATTGGGCAGGCGGCGGATGAAGTCGCGTTCCTCCAGCGCCCGGATCAGCCGGTGCACGCCGGACTTGGACTTGAGGTCCAGCGCATCCTTCATCTCCTCGAACGAGGGCGAGACGCCACTCTCGGCCAGCCGATCGTGGATGAAGAGGAGCAGTTCATGTTGCTTGCGCGTCAGCATCGCCAATTCCTAGCTGGAACGGATGGCGAACGTGTAGGAAACCGAAACGACCCTGTCAATGCCCCTCGACTTAGCCGGGATCGAGCATTTCCGCCGAGTCTCCGATTTTGGCCGCCGGAACATGCGGTGGACGTATGATCAACCCGTCCGCCGCCGCCAGAGCCACCAGCGCGGCCGAATCCTGCCCGTCGGGCGCGAAGGCGCGGCCATCCTCGATGCGGGCGCGCAGATACTCCTGCCGCGGGCCGTTGGCGGGAAGCGGGGCGCCCAGCGTCACTGTGCGGATATCCGGCAGCGGGCGGGCCGCGCCGCCCAGTCGCGCGACCAGCGGCAGCAGGAAGATGCAGGCCGTGACATAGCTGGACACGGGATTGCCCGGCAGGCCGAGCACGATCGCGCCGTCCAGCGTGCCGGCAAGCAGGGGCTTGCCCGGCTTCATCGCGACGCGCCAGAAATCGAGCCGGGCGCCGGCCTGCTCCAGCGCCGGCCGCACGAGATCGCGATCGCCCACCGACACGCCGCCGGTGGTGACGATGATATCGGCGTCGCGCGCGGCCTCCCGAAACGCCTGCGCGATGCGGTCGAGGTCGTCCGGCACGACGCCGCGATCGCGCACCTCGGCTGGCCGGCCCGCGAGCAGCGCCGCCAGCATCGCCGCATTGGAGGCGGGCAGGGTCGCGCCCGGTGTCGGCGCGCCGAGCGGCACCAGTTCGTCGCCGGTCGAGATCAGGGCGATGCGCGGGCGGCGGCGGACGGCGATGGTGCCATGGCCGCCGATCCCGGCCAGCGCGACATGGCGGGAATCGATCCGCGTGCCCGCCGCGATCAGTAGGGAATCTCGGCGGAAATCCATGCCTTGCGGACGGATGTTTCCACCCATTCCACGCGGCCCTTCGCCCGTCATGGCCACGCGGTCACCGTCGCGTGCGGCTTCTTCCTGCACCAATATGGCGTCGGCGCCGGCGGGCACGGGCGCGCCGGTGAAGATACGGGCGGCCTCGCCGGGGGCAAGCGCGCGATCCAGCCCGGCCCCGGCCGCGCTCTCGCCGATCACCGTCCAGGGGCCGGGGCATTCGGCATAGCGGATCGCATAGCCGTCCATCGCGGACAGATCGTGGCTCGGCTGGTCGCGCCGGGCCGATACGTCCTCCGCCGCCCAGCGTCCGACCGCCTCGACGAGGGACACCGTTTCGATCGGCAGCGGCGCGGCCAGCGCGAGCAAGCGGGCCTGCGCCTCGGCGACCGGCAGCAGGCTCATGCCCGCCAGTCGCCCGATCGCCCGCCCGATTTCGCGCGCAGGCGGACATCGCCGATTGTCATGCCGCGATCGAGCGCCTTGGCCATGTCGTAGATGGTGAGCAGCGTCACGGACACGGCCGTCATCGCCTCCATCTCCACGCCGGTGCCGTGGGTGGTGCGCACCGTCGCGGTGGCGGTGACGCCGTCCGCCTCCACCGCCAGATCGAGCGTGACGCCGGACAGCGGCAGCGGGTGGCAGAGCGGGATGAGATCGGCGGTGCGCTTGGCGGCCATGATCCCGGCGACACGCGCCACGGCGAGGACATCGCCTTTCTGCACGGCGCCGTCGCGGATCGCCGCCGCCGCCTCTGCGGACATCGCGATGCGGCCGGAGGCGGTGGCCTCGCGCGCGGTGGCCGGCTTGGCCGAGACGTCGACCATGCGGGCGGCGCCCTCCGCATCGAGGTGGGTGAGCTTGCCTTCGCTCACGATTCCTCTCCGTTCGTGCCGAGCGCAGTCGAGATACGTGCCCCACGCGCTCCGCCCGCCTCACGTCCCTCGACTGCGCTCGGCACGAACGGAGTGGGGCGTGTCATTGCCCCGTCAGCAATTTGCGTGTCGCGGCCGCCACGTCCGCCTGCCGCATCAGCGTCTCGCCGACGAGGAAGCGATGGACGCCGGCCTCCGCCAGCCGGTCGAGATCGGCCTTGGTGGCGAGGCCGCTTTCCGCCACGATGTCCGTGCCCGCCGGCATGCGCTTCGCCAGCGCCTCGGTGCGGCCGAGATCGACGCTGAAGTCCCGCAGGTCGCGATTGTTCACGCCGATCAGGCGAGACCGGAGGCGGAGCGCGCGCGCCAGTTCGGCCTCGTCATGCACCTCGACCAGTGCATCCATGCCGTGCTCGATCGCGGCGGCCTCGATCTCGGCCATGGCGCCGTCGTCCAGAGCGGCGACGATGATCAGGATCGCATCCGCCCCGATCGCGCGCGCCTCGGCGACCTGCCAGGGATCGACCATGAAATCCTTACGGATCGCGGGCAGCGCGCAGGCCGCCCGCGCCGCGACCAGATACGCCTCGTCGCCCTGGAAGAAGGGCTTGTCGGTCAGCACCGAGAGGCAGGCAGCGCCTCCGGCCTCATAATCGCGGGCATGGGCTGGCGGATCGAAATCCTGCCGGATCAAACCCTTGGACGGTGATGCTTTCTTGATCTCGGCGATCAGCGCATGGCCCGTCCCGGCCTTGCGCGACAGCGCCGCCGCGAAGCCGCGCGGGGGCTGCTGGGCGCGGGCGGTCGCCTCGATGGCGGAGAGCGGAGTCTCCGCCTTGCGGCGCGCCACCTCGGAACGGGTGGCCTCCAGGATCTTGTCGAGCACGGTGGCCATCAGAAGGCGATCCAGCGGCGGAGGAGATTTTCGGCGGAGCCGTCGTCGATCGCTTCGCCGGCGATGTCGGCGCCCTCCTGCCAGTCGGTCGTGCGGCCCGCGACGATCAGCGCGGCCGAGGCGTTGAGCAGCACCGCGTCGCGATAGGGGCCGGCCTCACCCTGCAGCAGGCGGGCGAGCGCGGCGGCATTGTAGGCGGCGTCCCCGCCCCGGATGGCGGTGAGCGGATGCGGTTCCACCCCGACGTCGCCGGGCAGGACATGTTCCTCGCGATCCCCGCAGGCGCCGAGCCGGATGATGCGGCTTCCGCCCGCGATCGACAGCTCGTCCAGCCCCTCGTCACCGGCGACGATCATCGCGCTCTCGGTGCCGAGCAGATCGAGCGCGCGCGCGACGGTGCCGAGATAGTCGGTGCGCGCGACGCCCATCAGCTGGCGGGTGACGCGGCCGGGATTGCACAGCGGGCCGACGATGTTGAAGATCGTCCGTCGCCCGATCGCCTTGCGCACCGGGGCGAGCCGGCCGAGCGCGGGATGGTGGGTCTGCGCGAAGAGGAAGGCCAGGCCCAGTTCCTCCAGCGACTCCTCGGCGGTCGCGGCCGCGCGATCGAGGTTCAGGCCCAGCGCTTCCAGCGTGTCGGCGGCGCCCGCCTTGGAGGAGGCGGCGCGGTTGCCGTGCTTGGCGACCGGCACGCCGGCGGCCGCCACCACGATCGCGACCGCCGTGGAGATGTTGAGGCTGTGGGCGCCATCCCCGCCGGTGCCGCAGACGTCGATCGCGCCTTCCGGCGCCTTCACCTCGATCATGCGCTCGCGGAGAGCCCGGGCGGCGGCGGCGATCTCGGTGGCGGTCTCGTCGCGCAGCGTCAGGCCGGTGAGGAAGGCGACGATGGCCTCCTGGGGGACGCGCCCGTCGAGAATGTCGGCGAAGGCGGCCTCGGCCGTCTCGAAGGCGAGTGGCGTGGCGGGATCGGGGAGCAAGGCGAGGTCGGTCATCGGAAGATCGCGCTACTGGCTTTGCTCGGCGACGACAATCGGTCCGAGCGGGGCGCGTTCGTCGCGGCGGTCGGCCGCCGGGTCCCACAGGCTGGAGACGGTGCCGTCGAGATAGAGCGCATCCTTGCACCCGATCTTGTCGCGGAACAGGCGGGCGAAGCGGCCGAACGAGACCGGCTGCTCGCTGATCGCGAACCAGGCCACGCCCTTCGCATCGACGCAGACGCCGTTGCGCAGCTTGCGCGAAGGGCCGTTGGCGGTGATCTGGGGATTCAGCGCGCCGCCCACCAGCAGCATCGGGCCGGACTGGGTGGCGAAGGCTAGGCCGTCATGCTGGTCGGTAGCATAAGTGGCCGTGTCGACCACGTGCCAGCCCGTGGCATCCTCGTAGAATACCCCATTGGGTTTCAGGAAGAAATTGCCGGAGCCCTTGCCCTGCGCGAGCGGCTTCTCCTGCTGGCCGCCGATCACCAGCAGGCCGACGGACAGGCCCCTCGCGTCGAACATGCCGGCATTCATCGCGAAGGCGACCGGGGCCTTGCCGCCCGCCGCCTTGAGCTTCGCGAAGCTGCGCAGCGGCTTGCCGTTGGGCCCGCGATCGACGAGGCGGAGCGTCTGCTTGCCGGGCACCGCCTGGCAGAGCGTGAAGGTGCCGCCTTCGAACGGGGCGGGGCGGCAGGCATCGTCGGGCGGCGGCTTGGTCCAGGCGAGCGCGGCGGCAGGCAGCATCCCGAGCGCGAGGATCAGGGCCGCCCGCGCGATCATGCCCGTTCCAGCACGGGAATGCCCGCCGCCCGCATGAAATTGGCCAGCATCTGGTGGCCATGCTCGGTGGCGATGCTTTCGGGGTGGAATTGCACGCCGTGGATCGGCAGGCTTTCGTGGCGCACGCCCATGATCGTGCCGTCCTCGCTGCGCGCATTGACGATCAGCGCCGGCGGCAGGTCCGCCTCCTCGACGATCAGCGAATGGTAACGGGTGGCGGTGAAGGGCGAGGGCAGGCCTGCGAACAGGCCGGTGCCGTCATGGCTCACCAGGCTGGTCTTGCCGTGCATGAGCTGTTTGGCGCGCGCCACCGTGCCGCCGAAGCTCTGGCCGATCGACTGGTGGCCGAGGCAGACGCCGAGCAGCGGCTTGCCGGCCTGCGCGCAGGCGGCGACGAGATCGAGGCTGATCCCGGCCTCGTTGGGCGTGCAGGGGCCGGGCGAGATCAGGAAGGCATCCGCGCCGCTCGACAGCGCCTGGCCGACGCCGATCGCGTCGTTGCGCACCACCTCCACGGTGGCGCCCAGCTCCTGGAGGTAATGGACCAGATTCCAGGTGAAGCTGTCGTAATTGTCGATGACGAGGATCATGATCCCCGCGACTTAACGCTGCGGGGCGGGAAGGCAAGAAAAAGCCCGCTTCCTTCAGGGTAGAGGGTGATTCAGCCCTGGTCCTGATAGGCTAGCTGCAAGATTCCCCAGTGCCGCCCGCCGATATGGATCGAGGCGATCACCTGCTTGAGCAACATCACCCCGCCCGAGGCGACCGGCCGGCGATAGGCCTTGATCAGGAAGGGCTGGGTCGTCTTGCACTGGGCGATGGTGTCGGCGAATTCGAAGATCTGCTGGTGCCGGCTATATTCCTCGTTCCACGCCCGGTCCTGCCGCTCGGGCTGCGAACGCTCGGGCATGGCGACGGCGCCGAAGGCGTGACGGTCGGTGACGGTCAGCCCGAAGAAGCCGGGAAGACGCCGCGCCGCTTCCTGGTGGGGGCGCGCCGCCGGGACGATGTAGGGCAGCACCGGATGATCGTATTTCTGCGGGTAGCTGCCCGCGATCGGCCGGTAATCCTCGCCCAGCACCCCATCCAGCGTGACGCGGCCCTCGGCGATCGCGGCCTCGATCCGGGCGGCGAGATCGGCGGCCATGCCGGTGGCGAAGCGGATATAGGGCGAGTCGGGGATGTCGACCTCGCTCTCGGCGATATATTGCAGCAGCGCGTTGGTGTCGTCCGACACGGTGCTGAGCAGGCGACTCAACTGGTTGAGGTCGGTGGCGTTGTCGCTGCTGGTGTCGCCCAGCGCGCCGATGCCGTGGCGCACGCCGGAGACCGAGCCGACGATCGATTCCATCGAGCGGGCGACGGCATCGGTATCCCCGCTCAGCCCCTTCATCAGGCCGCCCACCTCGGCGGTCATCGCCTCGATCTGGCGCGTGCCGGTGTGGGCCGCGCGCGCCTTGTCGACGCCGCTTTCGATGCGGTGGAGCATCACATCGGCCTCGACGGTGAGGCCCTTCACGGCCTGGTCGATCTTCTGCGTGGCCGACGCCGTCTCCAGCGCGAGCTTCTTGACCTCCTGCGCGACCACCGCGAAGCCGCGGCCCGCATCGCCAGCCCGCGCCGCCTCGATCGTGGCGTTGAGCGCCAGCAGGTTGACCTGGCTGGTGATGCGGCTGATCGCCTCGGTCACCTGCGCCACGGAGGCCAGCGCGGCGTTGAAGCTGCCGAGGCCGGCGTGGATCTGGCTGACCTGGTCGATCAGCTCGACGACATTGGCGTTGGCGGCGGACAGGCGACGGGTTGAATCGTCGATCACCGTGGTGGCGGTGGAGGCCTTCTCCTTGGCCTCGCGCGCGGCGACGGAGACGGCCTGCTGGTCGCGCTCCAGACGGTCGGTGTCGAGGCCGATGCGCTCCACGGTGGCGGCCTGCTCGGTCACGCGCTCGGCCAGCGCGGCGATGTTCGCCTGCAGGTCGAGCGTGCGGATGCCGAGGTCGCCGGACAGCTTGGCCGCCTTGCGCACGGTGTTCGCGAGTTGGGTCGGGCCATTGTCCATGAACATGGCGCCGGTTGTGCGCGGGACGCGGCTAAAGGATGGTTAAATTTGATACGGGTTTTTCAAGCCCTCTCCCGCCTTCGCGGGAGAGGGTTGGGTGAGGGTCTTCTTTTTGGATCCAGGCGCGTTGATCGAAAAAGAAGACCCTCACCCTCCCGCTGCGCGGTCCCCTCCCTCTCCCGCGAAGGCGGGAGAGGGCTTCACGTCACTGTCCGAAGCCCGCCTCGCTGGCCCGTGCCTCGGCCTCTCGCGCCGCCGCGAAGAGGGCGCCGGCCTTCGCCTCGCACTCGCGCTGCTCGGAGGCGGGATCGCTGTCCGCGACGATGCCGGCGCCGGCCTGGACGTGCATCACCCCGTCCTTCACCACCGCCGTCCTCAGCACGATGCAGCTGTCCATCGATCCGTCCGGCGAGAAATAGCCGACGCCGCCGGCATAGGCGCCGCGCGTCTCGGGTTCGAGCTCGGCGATGATCTCGCAGGCGCGGACCTTGGGCGCGCCGGACACGGTGCCCGCCGGGAAGCCGCCCAGCAGCGCGTCGATCGCGTCCTTCGCGGGGTCCAGCCGGCCCGTCACGTTCGAGACGATGTGCATGACATGGCTGTAGAGCTCGACCGTATAGCTTTCGGTCACCGTCACGGTGCCGGCGGCGGCGACGCGGCCGACATCGTTGCGGCCGAGATCGAGCAGCATAAGATGCTCGGCGCGCTCCTTGGGATCGGCGAGCAGCTCCTCGCGGCGCGCGGCGTCCTCGGCATCCGTCCGGCCTCGCGGTCGGGTGCCGGCGATCGGGCGGATCGTCACCTCGCCGTCGCGGGCGCGCACCAGGATTTCCGGCGAGGAACCGATCAGTGCGAAGCCCGGCAGATCGAGGAAATAGAGGAAGGGCGAGGGGTTGATCCGCCGCAGCGCCCGGTAGAGATCGAAGGGGGGGAGCGGGAAGGGGCGGGTGAAGCGCTGCGCCAGCACCACCTGGAAGATGTCGCCCGCAGCGATATATTCCTTGGCGGTGGCGACCATCTCGCCGTAGCGGCCGGCGGGAAGCGTGGACGCAAGCCCCGCTCCGGCCGGCTCGGTGGCCGCGCGCGACGCCGCCGGCACGGGCTGCGCCAGCCGCGCCTGCGCCGTCTCGATCCGCTCCAGCGCCTGCGCGATGGTGCCGCCCGCATCCGGCCATACCGGCGCGACCCAGAAGAGCTCGTCGGTCAGCCGGTCGAACAGCAGGATCAGGCTCGGCCGCACGAACAGCATGTCGGGCAGGTCGAGCGGGTTGGGGGCGGGGCGGGGCAGATCCTCGACCAGACCCACCGTCTCGTAGGCGAAATAGCCGACCAGGCAGGCGAGCGCGCGGGGCAGCCCCTCCGGCACGGCCATGCGGCAACGGCCGACCAGCGCGCGCAGCGCCGAAAGGCTGTCCCCTTCGCACGGCGCGAACGCCTCGCGGTCGGCCAGCCAGCACGGGTTGATCGCCGCATCCCGGCCGTGCGCGCGGAAGACGAGATCCGGCGCCAGGCCGATCATCGAATGGCGGCCGCGCGTGCGCCCGCCCTCCACCGATTCCAGCAGATAGTCGCCACGCTCCGGCTCGATCAGCTTGAGGGCGGCGGAGACCGGCGTTTCCGTGTCGGCGATCTGGCGCCGCCAGACGAGCGCCGGGCGGCCGGAGGCCAGCGCCTCGGCGGCGCGACGATCGGCGGCGGCATCGCTCACTGGGCGGGTGTCGCGCCGAGCAGCTTCGCGCGGACGCCCTGGATGGCGCCCTCGTCGCGCTTCGCGCCGACCGCGATCTTGGCGGCATTGGCGAGCTGGCCGAGATATTCGTCGTTCGCCGCCTGCAGCAGGTCGCCGCGCGAGGCCTGGGCCATGGGCGCGAGGAGCTTGTCATCGACCGGCGTGACCTTGCTCACGTGCACGACGTACCAGCCCTGCCCGCCGGGCGCCGGGACGATCTTGGTGGCGCCGACGGTCGTGCTGAACAGGGCCGCGACGGGCGGCGGGACGTTGCCCTGCATCCGCGGGAGATCCATGCGGCGGCCCCCGGTCGGCTTGGGCGCGTCGAGCTTCACCGGGGCCTTGGCGAAGGCGTCGGCCAGGCTGGCCCCGGCCTTCACCCTGGCCTGAATATCGGTCGCGATCGTCTTCGCCGTGTCGTTGGCGCGCGACGCGAGGAAGTCGGCCTTCACCCGGTCCTGCACCTGCGCGAACGGGATCGGCGCCGCCGGCACGACCCGGCCGACGCCGAGCAGCGCATAACGCTCGTTGGCGAGCACGGTCTGCACCGAGGCGGGATCGTCGGGGTTGGACTTGAAGCCGGGCGCGAGCAGCGGCTGCACCTCGGGCGGGGCCTTGTAGTCGGCATGATCCGGATCGATGCCGCTGGCGGTCAGCGTCGGGGTCTCGGTCACGGTCAGGCCGTTCGCCTTGGCGATGTCGGCGAGGCCCTGCCCGTTGTCGAGCGAATCCTGCACCTTGGCGACGAGATCGGCGAGCGCCTTGTCCTGTTTGGTCTTGACGAGATCGGCGGTGATCTGCGGCTTGGCCGCCTCGAACGGGGTGCCCGCGACATGGTTGACCGCGTTCACCTTCACCACCACCCAGCCGAAATCGGACTTCACCGGATCGGTGGCGGCGCCCTGCGGCGCGGCGAAGGCGGCGGTGGCGACGGCGGCGCCCGCCTGCTGGGCGAACTGCGCCTGCGTCTTGACGCCGACGGCGGTGTCGGCGGCGCTGAAGCCGGCCGCCTGGGCCGCCTCGGCGAAGCTCTTGCCGCCGCTGACGGAGGCCTTGAACGCCTTGGCCTTGGCTTCGTCGGGCAGCACCACCTGGCTCAGGTCGCGCGTCTCGCGGGCGGCATATTTGTCGGGATTGGTATCGAAGATCTTCTTGATCTCGGCGTCGGTCGGCACCGCCTTCGCCGCCACCTGGTCGCGGCCCATCAGCGCATAGCGCAGCGCGCGGCGTTCCGGCGTCGTATAGGCGATGAGGTGGCTCTTGTAGAAGCCCTGCAGCTCGGCGGCGGTCGGCGGATTGCCGGCCTGCGCCGCGCTGAGCGGAACGTAGCCGATCTCGCCGGCGCGGGTTTCCATCAGCAGGTTGGCATAGGGCTTCACCAGCCCGTCCGGCAGCGTCAGCGCGCCGGTGACGGGCAGATAGAGCATCTGGCGCAGCAGATCGCCGGCGAAATCGCCGCGCACCGCCTTGTCGGTGAGGCGCTGCTGCTGGAGCACGCTCTCATAGGCCTGCTGGCTGAACTTGCCGTCGGGGCCGCGGAAGGACGGGATCGCGGCGATCGCACCGTTGACCTGCTTGTCGCTGGCGGCGAGCCCGAGCTGGCGGGAATATTGTTCCAGCGCCTCGGCGCCGATCACCTGGTCCACCGCGGCTTCGAAGGTGCCGCCCGACAGGAAGGTCGCCATGTCGAGGCTCGGCTGCTGCTGCAGGGCCTGCTGGTAGCGGCTGCGGATGCGCTGCTCGACATCGTCCGGCGAAATGGAGGTGTCGCCGATGGTGGCGACCGCGCCGCCGCTCGATCCGGTTCCGCCGCCTGCCATGCCCGGCATTTCGCGCGTGATCACCCCGGTCGCGACGAAGGCGAGCGCGACCAGCGCGAAGATCGCCACCACGAGCTTGGGATTGTTGCGGAAGATGGAGAGCATGCGGGTTCCCGTGTGAGACTGTGCCGACGTGACAGGCTGCCTCCCCTAGAACGGCCGGCGCCCCGCGACAAGCGAGGCTGGCGCGACGCGGCATGGCTCGCTATCGGCATTGTCCGATACAGGACATTTTCGGGGGGACATCGATGCGCAGGCGGCTGATCGCGGGCAATTGGAAGATGAACGGCAGCCGCGAGGCGCTCGCCGAGCTCGACGGAATCGCCGCCGCGGCCGATGCCGCTCCGCATGTCGATGTCGCGGTCTGCCCGCCCTTCACGCTGATCGAGCGCGCGGCGGCGCGCACGCCCGCGCTGCCGATCGGCGCGCAGGACTGCCATGCCGCACCCAAGGGCGCGCATACCGGCTGCATCTCGGCCGGCCTGCTGGTGGAGGCGGGCGCGAAGCTCGTCATCGTCGGCCATAGCGAGCGCCGCGCCGACCAGGGCGAGACCGATGCGCAGGTGAAGGCCAAGGCCGAGGCGGCGATCGCGGCGGGGCTGACCGCGATCGTCTGCGTCGGCGAGACCGAGGCGCAGCGCGACGCCGGTGATGCGGAGGCGGTGGTCGCGGCGCAGCTGCGCGGATCGGTGCCGGTGGCGGGCGGCGACGCGCTGGTGGTGGCCTATGAGCCGGTCTGGGCGATCGGCACCGGCCGCATCCCCTCGATGGAGGATGTCGGCGTCATGCATGGCGAGATCCGTGCCGTCCTCACCGAGGTGCTGGGCGCGGAGCGGGCGGAGGCGGTGCGCATCCTCTACGGCGGCTCGATGAACGCCGGCAACGCGGCCGATCTGCTGGCGGTGCCCGACGTCGACGGCGGCCTCGTCGGCGGTGCCAGCCTGACGGCGGCGGCGTTCGTGCCGATCATCGAAGCGGCGGCCGGGTAGGGCGGAGTCGTCCGTCGGCTCGCTTTTCCACTGGCATGTGAGCTGCGGACATCCGTCGTCCCGGCTTTCGCCAGGACGACGCTATGAAGACCGCCAAGGGGCCGTCGTCACAGTTGGCCCATATCCCCTCCAGGGGGATAGGATTATGTCAAGCATGCTGCTAACGGCGCCGCATGACTTCGCTATCCGACCTGCTCCAGCAGAGCGCCGCCCATGCCTGGCTCTTCATCCCGAGCGCGATCCTGCTCGGCGCCCTCCATGGCCTCGAGCCCGGCCATTCCAAGACGATGATGGCGGCCTTCATCGTGGCCGTGCGCGGGACGGTGGGGCAGGCCATCCTGCTGGGGCTGGCCGCCACGCTCTCGCACACCGCCATCGTGTGGATCGTCGCGTTCGGCGGCACATATCTGTTCGAGGGGCTGCGCCCGGAAGCGTCCGAACCGTATCTCCAGTTCGCCTCCGGCCTGCTGATCGTCGCCATCGCCCTGTGGATGCTCTGGCGGACGAGGCGCGATCACGATCACGATCACGACCATCCGCATCATCCCGGCGGAGCGATGGAGCGTGCGCTCGACATCTCCGATGGCGGCTATCAGGATGCGCACGAGCGCCAGCATGCCGAGGACATCCGCCGCCGCTTCGCCGGACGCGACGTGACGACGGGGCAGATCGTCCTGTTCGGCATCACCGGGGGCCTGATCCCGTGCCCCGGCGCGATCACGGTCCTGCTGCTGTGCCTCCAGCTCAAGCGGCTCGTGCTCGGGGCGGTGCTGGTCCTCTGCTTCAGCATCGGGCTGGCCGTGACGATGGTGGCGTCGGGCGTCATCGCGGCGCTCAGCGTCCGCTATGCGGAACGGCGCTTCTCGGGCTTCGGTTCGCTCGTCCGCAAGGCGCCCTATGTCAGCGGGCTCGTGATCCTGTGCGTGGGCGCCTACGTTGCGCTACAGGGCTGGCAGAGCTTTCCCCCTGCTGGATGACCGCCCGTGAGCCATGCCGCCAATCCCGATCTCCTCAATCGCCTCCGGCGCGCGCACGGCCATCTCGCCGGCATCATCAAGATGATCGAGGAGGGTGGGGACGGGCTCAAGATCGCGCAGCAGATGCAGGCCGTCGTGGCGGCGCTGGACAAGACCAAGACGCTGATCGTCACCGATCATATCGAGCATCATCTGGAGGACGTGATCGGCCCGCTGCCCGCGCCGGTGCGCGCGGAGCTGGCGAAGCTCGGCGAGTTCGCCAAATATCTCTAGGTCTCGCGGCCCCCTCCCTTCCGAGGAGGAGGACAAGGCCGGCAGGAGAAAAACCAAGCCTTTTTCGCGCGAAGATATTTCCTCCGCGTCCCGATCCGCTCTAGACAGTCGGCGATGAGGGTGCGGGGCTTCTTCATGTATTGCCCACGTCGCGCAGCGGCGAGGTCGAGCGGTTGATCACGCTCGATCCCCTGCACGCGACCCTCGCGGGCGTGATCCTCGCCATCTGGCTCGCGGCGGCGGTGGTCGCGGTCACGCTCGGCTGGCGGCGGCACAATGCGGCGCGGGCGGGCGTGGCCGAGCTCGGGCGGCTGCGCCACATGCTGGCCGGCGCGCCGGCGCTGCCGATCCTGGTGTCGTCGGACGGGCGGCTGCGCGCGCACGAGCGGGTGGCGGACTGGTTCGGGCTCGATCGCGTGCCGCGCCATCTGTCCGATCTCGCGACCCGGCTGGAGCCCGCCGACGTCGAGGCGCTGACCCGCGACGTGATGGCGGTGCAGCGCGGCGGCGCCGATTTCGCGCGCGCGCTCCGGCCGATCGATGCCCGCCGCGTGCTGATGGTGCGCGGCCGCCCCGCCGCGGCCGCGCTCGGCGAGGGCGCGGCCTTGCTCTGGCTGTTCGACTCGACCGAGAGCGAGGAGGAGATCGGGCGCCTGGAGAATGAGCGGGACCGGCTGGCCGGCGCGCTCGACGCCCTCGCCGGGCTGATCGAGGCGGCGCCGATCCCGATGTGGCATCGCAGCCCGGACCTGCGGCTGAGCCTCGTCAATTCGGCCTATACGCGCGCGGTCGACGGCGACAGCGCGCATGACGTCATCGAGCGCGGGCTGGAGTTGATCGAGGGGCAGGGGCCGGGCAGCCCGATCGCCACGGCCGCCGCCGCGCGCGACGAAGGCGAGATGTCGGTGCGCACCGTGCCCGCCACGATCGGCGGCGAGCGGCGCACCCTGCGCGTGGTCGACGTGCCGCTCGGCCCCACCGGCATCGCCGGTTACGCGATCGACATCGAGGAGATCGAGCAGGCCCGGCAGGACCTCGTCCGCTTCGCCAACGCCCAGCGCGACATGCTCGATCGCCTGTCGGCCGGTGTCGCCCAGTTCGATTCGAGCCGGCACCTGACCTTCTCGAACGCTGCCTTCCAGCGGCTGTTCGCGATGCTGCCCGAATGGATCGCCGACCGGCCGGAATTCGACCGCGTGCTGGAGCGGATGCGCGAGGCCGATCGTCTGCCCGAAAGCCGCGACTTCCCCGGCTGGAAGGCCGAGCGGCGGCGCTGGTTCCTCTCCGGCGAGGCGCAGGAGGAGGCGTGGCAGCTTCCCTCGGGCACGCATCTGCGCGTCGTCGCCCAGCCGCTGCCCGATGGTGGCATCCTGATGATCTTCGAGGACCGTACCGAGCAGGTGCGGCTGCGCTCCGAAGCGGACACGTTGCTGCGCGTCCGCACCGCCACCTTCAACAACATGAACGAAGCGGTGGGCGTGTTCGCGGCGGATGGCCGCCTGCACCTCTGGAACAACCGCTTCGCCGACGTGTGGGACCTGAGCGAGGAGGAACTGGCCCGCCATCCGCGCGTCGACGCGCTGGTGACGATGGTGGCGCCGCGCCTCGCCAATCCGGCGCGCGCCGGGCTGATCCGCGAGCTTGTGCGCCTCGCCACCACCGAGCGCCAGCGGCGCGCCGGGCGCATCGCCTTCGCCGACGGGCGCCACTTCCAGTTCGCCGCCGTGCCGCTGCCCGATGGCAATGCGCTCTTCACCCTGCTCGACATCACCGACAGCCGGCGCGCCGAGCAGGCCCTGCGGGACCGCGCCGCCGCGCTGGAGGAGGGCGATCGCGTCAAGTCCGCCTTCATGGCGACGATGAGCTACGAGCTGCGCACCCCGCTCACCTCGATCGGCGGCTTCGCGGAGATGCTGCAGGCCGGATTCGCCGGGCCGTTGACCGCGCGGGGCGACGATTATGTCCGCTCGATCCTCACCGCCTCGACGCGGCTGGGGCAGCTGATCGACGAGGTGCTGGACCTCACCCGCAGCGCGGCCGGCAATCTCGATCTGGAGCATGTGCCGATCGAGCTGGAGACTTTGTGCAAGGGCGTGGCCGGCGATCTGTCGGGCCAGGCCAGGCAGCGCCGGCTGGAGATGATCGTCGCGGTCGAGCCGTCCGCCGGGGTGGTGACGGGCGACGTCCGCCGTCTGCGCCAGGCGATCGAGAACGTGTTGCGCAATGCGGTGGAATATACGCCCGAAGGCGGGCGCATCTTCTTCCACGCCTCGGGCGATGTCGAGCAGGCGACCGTCGTGGTCTCGGACAATGGCAACGGCATCCCCGCCCAGGAGCGCACCAAGCTGTTCGATCCCTTCCACCGCGCGAGCGACCGTGGCGACCGGCGCGAGGGCTCGATCGGCCTCGGCCTGCCGCTGACTCGCCATTATGTCGAGGCGCATGGTGGCGAGGTGTCGCTCGATTCGGAGATCGGCCAGGGCACGACCATCTCGATCCGCCTGCCGCGGATCCGGGCGTGAGCGCATCGCCTCGATGCTGATCCTCGCCGACACCGCCGCCACGGAGGCGCTCGGCCGCCAGCTCGGCGCGCTGCTCCGCTCCGGCGACGTGGTGGCCTTGTTCGGCGATCTCGGCGCCGGCAAGACGAGCCTCGCGCGCGGCGCGCTGGCGGCGCTCGGCCTCGTCGAGGAGGCGCCGAGCCCGACCTTCGCGATCGTCCAGCCCTACGCGCCGCCCGAGGTCGCGCTGCCCGTCGCGCATGTCGATCTCTATCGCATCGACGATCCCGAGGACGCGCAGGAACTCGGCCTCGACGAGATGCTGGAGGATGGCGCGCTGCTGATCGAATGGCCCGAGCGGCTGGGCGACGCATTGTGGCCCCAGGCGCTCCGCCTGGCGCTGGCGCCCGATCCGTCCGGCGGGCGGCGCTTGACTTGGGCGGTGCCGGCGGCATGGGAGGCGCGATGGCCGCCCCGATGATTCCGCCCGCGCATGCGCCTGCTTTCCTCGCCGCGAACGGGTGGGCCGGGGCGGAGATTCGGCCGCTGGCCGGCGACGCCTCCTTCCGCCGCTATTTCCGCGTCGTCGACGGCGATCGGCGGGCGGTGCTGATGGATGCGCCGCCCGCGCACGAGGATGTCGGCCCCTTCCTCGCCATCGCCGCGCATCTCGAGACGCTGGGCCTGTCCGCGCCGCGCAGCCATGCCGTCGATCGCGCGGGCGGGCTGCTGCTGCTGGAGGATTTCGGCGACCGGCTGGTCGGCCCGCTGCTGCGCGCCGGGGCCGAGGACGAGGCGCCGATCTATCGCGATGCCATCACCCTGCTCGCCCGCCTCGCCGAACAGCCCGTGCCGGACGGCGTGGCGCCCTACGACATGGCGGTGCTGCGGCGCGAGATCGGCCTGTTCCCCGAATGGTATGCGCCTGCCGTCGGCCTCGCCATCGATGCGGAAGGCTGGACGAAGGCGTGGGACGCGGTGCTGCTGCGCGTCGCCGATCCCCGGCCGCCTGTGCTGGTGCTGCGCGATTATCATGTCGACAACATCATGCTGCTCGATCGCGAGGGGCTGCGGCGGCTCGGCCTGCTCGATTTCCAGGACGCGCTGGCGGGCCACCGGGCCTACGATCTCGTCTCGCTGCTGCAGGATGCGCGCCGCGACGTGTCGCCGGCGCTGGAGGCGGCGATGCTGGACGCCTATGCCGCCGAAGCCGGGATCGCCGATGCCGACGCGTTCCGCGCCGACTACGAGATCCTCGGCGCGCAGCGGAACACCAAGATCCTCGGCATCTTCACCCGCCTGTGGAAGCGCGACGGCAAGCGCAGCTACCTGCCGTTCCAGCCGCGCGTCTGGGGCTATCTGGAACGCAACCTGCGGCATCCGGCGCTGGCGCCCGTGGCCGCGTGGTTCGCCGAGAACGTACCGGCCGAGCGTCGCGCGGCCCCTTGGACGGAGATGAGCGCGTGACCAAGTTCGCCAAGCCGCTGGCGCTCCGCCCCGATCCGCATGCGGCGCAGGACACGCCCGACACGGCGATGCTGCTGGCCGCCGGGCTCGGCAAGCGGATGCGCCCGCTCACCGCCACGCGCCCCAAGCCGCTGATCGAGGTGGCCGGCCGCTCGCTGCTCGATCATGCGCTGGACCGGGTGCGCGCCGCGGGCGTGAAGCGGGTGGTGGTCAACGTCCATTACCTGGCCGACGCGCTGGAGGCGCATGTCCGCCGCCATGCCGCCGATCTCGACGTCGCCATCTCGGACGAGCGCGCCGAACTGCTGGAGACGGGCGGCGGCGTCGTCCATGCCCTGCCGCTGCTGGGCGACAAGCCCTTCTTCGTGATCAACAGCGATAATCTGTGGGTGGACGGCGCGATCGACACGCTGCGCCTGCTCGCCAATCGCTGGGACGACGACGAGATGGACGCGCTGCTGCTGGTCGTCGCCCTGGCGCGCGCCACGGCGCATAGCGGGCAGGGCGATTTCCACATGGATGCCGCCGGCCACCTGCGCCGCCGCGCGCCGCGCAAGGTCGCGCCCTTCGTCTATACCGGGGTGCAGCTGGTCTCGCCGCGCCTGTTCGCGGATGCGCCCGACGGGCCCTTCTCCACCAACCTCCTGTGGGATCGCGCCATCGCGAAGGGCCGCGCCTTCGGGGTGGTGCACCAGGGCCTGTGGTGCGACGTCGGCACGCCGGCCGCGCTGCCGCTGGCGGAAGAGCTGTTGAAGGGTGGCTGAGGCCGGCCCGTCCGTCTTCACCGTCCCCGCGCACCGGCCCTTCGCCGATGCGCTCGCCGAAGGGCTGATCGCCGGGGCCGGCGGCGATCGCATGGCGCTGGCGCGGGGCCTCGTCCTCGTCCCCAACAACCGTGCCCAGCGGGCGATCACCGATGCCTTCGTGCGCCGGGCGGAAGGGGGCCTGCTGCTGCCGCGCATGGCGCCGATCGGGGCGTTCGATCCCGACGAGGCGCTGGGGCAATTGCTCGATCCGGCCGATGCCGAGCCGGTGCCGCCCGCGATCGAGGCGATGCCGCGCCGCATGATGCTCGCGCGCCTGATCTCCGAGGAGCGGGCCAAAGCCGGTGAGCCGGTCGACGCGGCGGAGGCGGTGCGGCTGGCGCAGGCGCTGGTTCGCACGCTCGACCAGCTCGCGGTGGAGGAAAAGCCGATCCGCGCTTTGCTGGACCTGCAGGTCGAAGGCGATCTGTCCGAACACTGGCAGCGCGCGCTGGGCGTGCTGACGGCGGTGCTGGCGCGCTGGCCGGCGGCGCTCGCGGAGACCCGACGGATCGAGCCCGGCGAACGGCGCAATCGCCTGCTCGATCGCGCCGCCGCGATCTGGCGGGAACGGCCGCCGGCCTCCTTCGTGGTCGCGGCCGGGATCACCGACACGGCGCCGGCGGTCGGGCGGCTGCTCGGCGACATCGCGCGCCTGCCCGGCGGATCGGTGCTGCTGCCCGCGCTCGATCTCGCCATGCCGGACGAGGAGTGGGAGGCGCTCGGCCCGGACGACAAGGGCCGCTGCATCGAGACGCATCCGCAATTCCACCTCAAGCTGCTGCTCGACCGGATGAGCGTGGCGCGGGGCGAGGTCCAGCGCTGGCGGTGGAGCGGGCGGACGGCGCCCGGCGCCTCGGCGGCACGGGGCAGGGCCGTGGCGAACGCGATGAAGCCGCCGCAATTCACCGGCAAATGGCAGGATCTGCCCCCCGCCGAGCGGCGCCTGTCGGGCATCCGCGCGCTCGAATGCGCGACTCCGGCGGAGGAGGCGCAGGCCATCGCCATCGCCATCCGGCAGGCGGTGGAGGAAGCCGGCCGCACCGCCGCGCTGGTGACGCCCGATCGCGCGCTCGCCCGCCGCGTCTCCGCGCATCTCGCGCGCTGGGGGATCGCGGCGGATGATTCGGCCGGCCGCTCGCTGTCGGCGACCCCGCCCGGCACTTTGGTTGTGGCGTTGGCCGAGGCGGCGGCGAGCGGCTTCGCGCCGGTCGAGCTGCTGACCCTGCTCAAGCACCCGCTGGTGAAGGCCGAGGACCGCTTGCCGTGGCTCGATCAGGTCCGCGCGCTCGATCTCGCCTTGCGGGGGCCGCGCCCCGCGCCGGGGCTCGACGGGATCGGCGCGCGATTGGCCGAGGCCAGGGGGATGCCGCGCGGGCTGGGGCCGTGGTGGGCGGGGCAGGCCGCCCTGCTCGCACCGCTCGAGGCGGCCTTCTCGCGGGATGCCACGCTTCCCGTCCTCCTGCCGCTGCTCCGCGAGGCGATCGCCGCTTTGACCGGGGATGCCGCCTGGGCCGGGCCGGCCGGGCGCGCGGCCGCCGAATTGTTCGCCGATGTCGAGGCCGCCGCGCCGCTCGGCCCGACCGACCTCGCCCCGGCCGCCGTCGCGCCGCTGCTCACCCGGCTGATGGACGAGGTGGCGGTGCGCCCGCCGCAGGGCGGCCATCCCCGCGTGTTCATCTGGGGCCTGATCGAGCAGCGCCTCCAGCATGCCGACTTCACCGTGGCGGCCGGGCTCAACGAAGGCGTCTGGCCGGCTTTGCCCAGCCCCGATCCCTGGCTCGGCCCGCGCGTCCGCGCCATGCTCGGCCTGCCGGGGCTGGAGCGGCGGATCGGCATCGCCGCGCACGATTTCGCCAGCGTGCTCGGCAGCCCGCGCGCGCTCGTCACCCGCGCCCGCCGCGATGCCCGCGCGCCGGCCGTCGCCTCGCGCTTCTGGCTGCGGCTGGAGGCGATGACCGGTGGCATCGCCCGCGCGCCGGAGCTGCGGCGCTGGATGGCCGCGATCGACCGGCCCGATGCCTTCGCGCCCGCCTCGCGCCCGCGCCCCGCGCCGCCGGCCGATCATCGCCCGCGCAAGCTGGCGGTGACGCGGCTCGACCGGCTGAAGGCGGACCCTTTCGCCTTCTACGCGCAGGAGATGCTGAAGCTCGCCGCGCTCGATCCGATCGATGCCGATCCCAGCGCCGCCTGGCGGGGCAGCGCGGTCCACGCAGTGCTGGAGGCGTGGGCCAAGGAGGATGGCTACGATCCCGCCCGGCTGCCGGCCCGCGCCGAGGCGATGCTGGACGGGATCGCCGCGCATCCGGTGCTGCGCGCGCTCTGGGCGCCGCGCCTGCGCGAGGCGATCGGCTGGATCGCGGACCGGATGATCGAGGATGCCGCGACCGGCCGGAAGCCGATCCTCGCCGAGACCTTCGGCGAGCGCGAGATCGAGGGCATCCGCCTCTATGGCAAGGTCGACCGGATCGACCGGCTGGCCGACGGCACCCTCGCCATCGTCGACTACAAGACCGGCCAGCCGCCGGCGCCCCGGCAGGTGGCGGGCGGCTATGCAATGCAACTCGGCCTGCTCGGGCTGATCGCGGAGCAAGGCGGTTTCCCCGACACGCAGGGCATCGCCAGGGGCTTCGAATATTGGTCGCTGGCGCAGAAGGACGGACAGCTCGGCTATGTCGCCCATGCGATATCCAGCCGGTCCGAGCTCGACCCGGCCGATTTCACCAGCCTCGCTTATCGTCACTTCACCGAGGCGGCCGCGAAATGGCTGCTCGGCGAGGCGCCGTTCGTCGCGAAGCTCCACCCCGAATATTCGCCTTACGGGGACTATGACCAGCTGATGCGGCTCGATGAATGGTATGGCCGGCAGGAGGATGCCGAATGAGCCGCCGCCCGTCGCTGCTCAAGCCGCTGGAGGGCGCCCAGGCCGAGGCGTCCGATCCGCGCCGGCTGGTCTGGCTGTCGGCCTCGGCCGGCACGGGCAAGACCCATGTGCTCACGGCGCGCGTGATCCGGCTGCTGCTCGCCGGCAACGATCCGGCGGCGATCCTCTGCCTCACCTTCACCAAGGCGGGCGCGGCCGAGATGGCGGACCGCATCCATGCGCGGCTGGCAAGCTGGGTGCGGATGAAGCCGGCCGACCTGCGCAAGGAATTGTTCGCGCTCGGCGAGCCCAACCACGACGCGGCGATCGCGGAGGCCCGCACCCTGTTCGCGCGCGTGCTGGAGGCGACCGGCGGCGGCCTGCGCATCCAGACCATCCATGCCTTCTGCCAGACCTTGCTCGCCGGCTTTCCCTCCGAGGCGGGGCTGATCCCCGGCTTCCGCCCGCTGGAGGAGCGCGAGGAGCAGGCGCTGGCCCATGCCACGCTCGCGCAAGTGCTGGTCGATGCCGAGCGCGGCGGCGATCTGCCTCTGGTCCGTGACGTGCAGGTGCTGAGCCGCCGGCTGGGCGAGCAGGGGGCGGAGAGCTTCCTGCGCCAGTGCGCCCGTTTCGCCGAGGCGATGGCGGCTTTGGGGCCGGGCATCGAGGCCAAGCTGCGCCGCGCGATGGCGGTGCCGGACGGCGACGTCGAGGAGGCGATCGCCGAGGGCTGCGGCGACGATCGCTTCGACATGGCGGCGCTGGCGCGGGTCGCCGCCGCCAATGCCGCCTGGGGCACCGCCACCGGCCTCGCCGACGCGGATCGTATCGCGGCGTGGCGAGCCGGCGATCCGGTGCGGCGCGCGGCATCGCTCGACGAGCTGGTCCGCGTCTTCCACACCGCCAGGGGCGAGCCGCGCAAATATTCGGCCAAGCTGATCGCCGCCGATGGCGCCTATGCCGATCTCGCGATGCGGCTGGGCGAGCGTTGCGCCGATCTGCTGGCGCTGCGCACCAAGGCGGCGTTCGCGGCGCTGCTGGCGGCGGGGCTGCGCGCGGGGCAGGCTTATGCTCATGCCTATGCCGAGGCCAAGCGCGCGGCCGGCGCGGTGGATTTCGAGGATCTGATCCGCACCACCGTCCGTCTGCTCGGCACGCCCGGCATGGGCGAATGGGTCCGCTACAAGCTCGACCAGCGCACCGACCATATCCTCGTCGACGAGGCGCAGGACACCAATGCGAGCCAATGGGCGATCGTGAAGGCGCTGGTGGAAGAATTCTGGCGGACCGAACCGGAGCCCGACGAACGCCTCCGCACGCTCTTCTCGGTCGGTGATTTCAAGCAGGCGATCTTTGGTTTCCAGGGCACCAACCCGGTCTTCTTCAAGGCGGCCGAGCAATTCTTCGCCGATCGCGCGGTCGAGGGGGCGCGCCGCTTCAACGCGCTCTCGCTCGATCGCTCCTTTCGCTCCACGCCGCCGATTCTGGCGGTTGTCGACAAATTGATCGCGCATCTGGGCGCCGACGCCCTGGGCCTGTTCGAAGCCGTGCCGCCGCACGAGGCCGCGAAGCAGGGCGCGGGCCGCGTGCTGCTCTGGCCGCCGGTGATCGCCGGAGAGGCGGAGGACGTGACGGCGGGCGAGGAGGGCTGGCTGGACGACTCCACCCGCCTGTTCGCGGACCGGCTCGCCCGTCAGGTGAAGGCATGGATCGACGCCCGCCCCTGGATGGCAACGCGGGACCGGCCGCTCCGTCCCGAGGACATCATGATCCTCGTCCGCAAGCGCGGTGAGCTCGCCTCGTTGCTGGTCGCCCGGCTGCATGCGCATGGCGTGCCGGTGGCGGGCGTCGACCGGCTGAGCCTCGGCGCGCCGCTGGCAGTGAAGGACCTGCTCGCCGCTGCCCGCTTCGCGCTGCAGCCGGGCGACGATCTCACGCTGGCGGGGCTGCTGGTGTCGCCGCTGTTCGGGCTGTCGCAGCAGGAATTGTACGATATCGGCTATGGCCGTGCCGGCACGCTGTGGGCGGCCTTGCCTGAGGGCGATGCGCGCGACGCGCTGGGCGGCATCCTCGCCGCCGCCGATCTCGTCACGCCCTATCGCTTTTTCGAGGAATTGCTGTCCGGCCCGCTGCAGGGGCGCCGCAAGCTGCTGCGCCGGCTGGGCGAGGAGGCGCGCGATCCCATCGAGGAACTGCTCAATGCCGCCTTGCTGTTCGAGGAGAATGGCACGCCCTCGCTCCAGCTCTTCCTCGACTGGTTCGATCGTGGCGAGGTGCAGATCAAGCGCGACCCGTCCGCGCCGCTCGACGCCGTGCGGGTGATGACCGCGCACGGTTCCAAGGGCCTGCAGGCGCCGCTGGTGGTGCTGGCCGATGCGACCGGCGATCCGGATCGCTCGTCGGGCGGCGGCATCGGCTGGCCGCACGAGGAGGGCGGCGATCCGGTGCCGGTGATCCGCCCCCGGAAGGAAGAGCGCTTTCCGCCCTTCGCCAGCCTGATCGAGGAGGCCGAGCGGCGCGACCTCGAGGAGCATTGGCGCCTGCTCTACGTGGCCGCGACGCGGGCCGAGGAATGGCTGGCGATCGGTGGCGCGCTGGGGCCGGGCGCGCGCGGGCAGATTCCGGCGAACAGCTGGTATGCGGCGCTGGCGGCGGCGCTGGACGGGCTGGAACCGGCGGAGGCGGAGGACGGCCTGTGGGGCAGTGTCCGCGCCCACGGCCGGGAATCGGCGCGAGGCCGGGAGCGGCCGCCGCGCGCGGCCTCGGCCGAATCGGTGGCGCCCGGCTGGCTCCATGCCCCGGCACCGGTGGAAGCCCGCCCGCCGCGCCCGCTCGCGCCATCCGCGATCGGGATCGACACCATCGCCAATCCGCCGCCCGGCGCCGCGATGCGGGCGGCGGCGGAGCGGGGGCGGCTGCTCCATGCCTTGTTCGAGCGGCTCCCCGATCTCGCGCCCGAGGCGCGCGCCGGCGCCGCCGATCGCTGGCTGGCGCAATCCGCCGGGGTGGCCGATCCGGCGATGCGGGCCGCGCTGGCGGGCGATGCGCTGGCGGTGATCGAGGATCCGCGCTTCGCCGCGCTCTTTTCCGCCGCCGCGCTGGCCGAGGCGCCGATCGCGGCGGTGGTGGGCGGCGACGTGATCGCCGGCACCGTCGATCGCCTGCTGGTGACCGACGACACGGTGACGGTGATCGATTTCAAGACCGGCCGCCGCGCGCCCGCGACGCTCGATCGCGTGCCCCGGCATCATCTCGACCAGATGGGTGCCTATGCCGCCGCGCTCGCCGCGATCTTTCCCGGCCGCGCGATCGAATCGGCCTTGCTCTACACCGCCGGGCCGACCCTGATCGCCTTGCCGCCGGCCCTGCTGGCCGATCACAAGCCGCGCTTGACCGCCACGGAGCAAAGTTTGGGGCCGGTCGGTTGAGGGAATGGGCGTGGCCGCCTACATCTGCGTCCAACGCGAATAGGAGTTCCTTTCCATGGCCACCAAGACGATCACCGACGCCAGCTTCCAGACCGACGTTCTCGCCGCCGACGGCCCCGTGCTGGTCGATTTCTGGGCGGAATGGTGCGGCCCGTGCAAGATGATCGGGCCGGCGCTGGAAGAGCTGTCGGACGAACTCGGCGGCAAGGTGACGATCGCCAAGCTCAACATCGACGAGAATCCGGATGCGCCGGGTAAATATGGCGTGCGCGGCATCCCGACGATGATCCTGTTCAAGGGCGGCGCGCCGGCCGCCACCCAGGTCGGCGCCGCGCCGAAGAGCCGGCTCAAGGCCTTCATCGAAGAGTCGATCTGACCCTTTCCCGATCCTCCCTGCGCGAAGCGCGGGGAGGGTTTGGTCTCTATTGTTGCATTTCCCGTTCGTCCCGAGCGTAGTCGAGGGACCGCACCGAGCGAAGTTGAGGCACCCGCCAGCCGCATCTCGGCTACGCTCGATGCGGGGCGCCCCTCGACTTCGCTCGGGGCGAACGGTTGTTGGTCAATTCTCTTTTTACCCGAACAACAGCTCCGCCGCCTCATCCCACAGCCGGGGCGAGGCCGCGGCGAGCAGGCCGGTGCGGTCGTCGCCCAGCCGATAGGGCGATCCGTCCAGCCGCGCCACGCGCCCGCCCGCTTCCGCCACGAACAGCGAGCCGGGGGCATGGTCCCACGGCATCGATCGCCAGAACAAGGCGAGGTCGTTCTCGCCCAGCACGACGCGCGGATATTGTTCGCCCGCGCAATGCGGCACCTCGACCTCGGTGACATGCCCGACGGCGCGGCCCAGCACCTGCGCGCGCACGTCGGCCGGCAGATAGCGCGTCGCCAGCGCGGCGAGGGGCAAAGCGGCGCCGGTCTCCCGCGCCACGATCCGCTTGTTGTCGACGAAGGCGCCTTCCCCGATCGCCGCGTGGCACATGCGCCGCGTCGCAGGATCGAGGATCCAGCCCGCCTGGACGATGCCCTCTTCGGCCAGCGCGATCATGATCGCGAAGGGGGTGCGGCCGGCGGCGTAATTGCCGGTGCCGTCGATCGGATCGACGATCCAGGCCTGGCCTTGCGTGATGCGATTCACCACCGACGGGTCGGCGGCGACCGCCTCCTCGCCGATCACGTGGCTGCCCGGCAGGATCGCCATCAACCCCTCGGTCAGCCGTTGCTCGGAGAGCTTGTCGGCGACGGTGACGTAATCGTCGGCCGCTTTCTCCTCGATGTCCGATGCGACGAGGTTGCGGAAGCGCGCCATCACGACGTCGCGCCCGATCTTGCGCATCAGCCCGTCGACGGCGGCGTGGAGCGGGCTCATGCGGGGCGTTCTCCGGGTTCGAGGCCGCGCCCGTCGACGCCGAAGCCTTCATAGGTGGGCAGGCCGTCGCCCAATTGCACCCAGCCGATCTTCTGATCGACGAAGATGTGGAATTCGGGCGTCACCGCGTCGGGATCGTCGAGGCTGGCGCAGGCGACGTCGATCTCGTCCTTCTGGTAATCGACGTGGATGGTGAGCGAGGTGCCGCAGCGCGTGCAGAAACCGCGTTCGCCATAATCCACCAGCCGGACGGTGCCGAGCGCGTCCTGCCCCTGCTCGACCACGAAATCCGCGAGCGCGCAGGTGGTGAAGGCCATGGCCGGCGCGCCGGAGCTCTTCTGGCACAGGCGGCAATGGCACCAGCCGGTGTCGTAGGCGGGGCCTGCGATGCGATAGCGGATCGCCCCGCAGGCGCAGCCGCCGCTCAAGATTTCGGCCATGCTACCGTCTCCCTTGTTCAACCCGTTCGCTTCGAGCGGAGGTTCGAGCCTGTCGAGAACCGAAGTCGAGAAGAGTTCTCGACGGACGCTTCTCGACTGCGCTCGAAGCTGCTCGAACCGAACGGAGATGGGGCAATCAGCTCCGATAATCCGCGTTGATCGAGATATAGCCGTGGGTGAGGTCGCAGGTCCAAACCGTCGCGCGGCCCTCGCCCAGGCCGAGATCGACGCCGATTCGCACCGCCTGCCCCTTGAGGTGGGCCGCCACGGGCGCCTCGTCATAACCTTCGACTGCGAGCCCGCCGGCGGCCACCTGCGTATCGCCGAAGCGGATCGCCAGCTTGTCGCGCTCGGCCGGCTCGCCCGCCTTGCCGACCGCCATCACGATGCGGCCCCAATTGGCGTCCTCGCCGGCGATCGCGGTCTTCACCAGCGGCGAATTGGCGATCGACAGGGCGATGCGATGCGCGCTGCGGTCGCTCTCGGCGCCGGCCACGGCCACCTCGATGAACTTGGAGGCGCCTTCGCCATCCTTTACCACCAGCTGCGCCAGCTGAAGGCAGACGTCGTTCAGCGCCGCGGCGAAGGCATCGGCGCCCGCATCCTCGATGGCGGCGAGGGGGGCATTGCCGGCCTTGCCGGTGGCGAAGGCCAGCACCGTGTCCGAGGTGGAGGTGTCGCCGTCCACCGTGATGCAGGAGAAGCTGCGGCCGTTGGCGTCATTCAGCAGCGCCTGCAGGAAGCCCGGCTCCACGGCCGCGTCGGTGAACAGGAAGCCCAGCATCGTCGCCATGTCCGGCGCGATCATGCCGGATCCCTTGATCACGCCCGCGATGGTGACGGTCCGCCCGTCCACGATCGCCCGCGCGACCGCCCCCTTGGGGAAGGTGTCGGTGGTGGAGATGGCGGCGGCGACCTCCGCCCATTCGACCTCCGGTGCCACCAAAGCGGCGTCGATCCCGGCCTCGGCGGTGGGGATGGGGAGCGGCACGCCGATCACGCCGGTGGAGGCGACGAACACGTCCGAGGGTTGGCAGCCGATGCCGGCCGCGACGCGCGCGGCGATGGCCTCCACCGCCGCGCGGCCGCGATGGCCGGTGAAGGCGTTGGAATTGCCGGCATTCACCACCAGCGCGCGGGCACGGCCGAGCGGCAGCGCGGCGCGGCACCATTCCACCTCGGGCGAGGGGCATCTGGATTGCGTGGTGACGCCTGCCACCGCCGTGCCCTCGTCGAGCAGCACCAGCGTCAGGTCATGGCGATCCCACGCCTTGTATCCGGCACGCACGGTGGCGGTGCGGACGCCCGCGATCGGCGGCAGGACGGGGAAGGGCGTGGCGAGGGGGGAGACGGCGTCGGACATGGGCGATTCCTGACCGGTGGGATATGACCGTGCCGCTATCGGGAGGAGGGCGCGGGATCAACCGCCAACGCCGTTTCGATCGACGGGGGAGATGCGGGGCACTCGCCCCACCCCGCTCGTCGCGCATCGAGAAAGGCCTCCACCGACGCTTCCGGATTGTTCGCGGTGTACCGTCCGGCAATGGCTTGTGCATGCGCGACGGCCTGCGAGGGCGTGCGAGGAGCCCCATCGCTTTTGACCGCCTCATCGGACGAGATGTTGTCCCGCGCGGACATTGCCACGATCCCCATGCCGATCGGCGATCGGCGCGCCGAAAGTTGTAAATTGCGACACGACTCGGATGCCATGTCGCGCCAAGACTTCCTCGCATGGGCCCGCTTCGGCCTTTACGGAAGTGACATCGCAAGCGCATCCGGCGGTCCCCGCGAATTGACACCCCCTTGCCCCGTCCCTAGATCAGCCGCCTGCTCGCGCAGGGGTTCGCGGGGCGGCTTGCCGTGTCCGATCCCCGCCGTCCCATTCGTGTAGGAACGCCCATGCTCGGCGGTATCGCCAAGGCCATCTTCGGTTCGTCCAACGACCGCTACGTCAAGTCGCTGCGCGGCGCCGTCGCCAGGATCGCGTCCCACGAGGATGCGGTCGCGGCGATGGACGACGCCGCGCTCGCCCATCAGACCGTCCTGTTCAGGCAGCGGCTGGAACAGGGCGAGACGCTCGACGACCTGCTGCCGGAGGCCTTCGCCACCGTGCGCGAGGCGGCCAAGCGGGTGCTCGGCCAGCGCCATTACGACGTGCAGATGATCGGCGGCATGGTGCTCCATCGCGGCGAGATCGCCGAGATGCGCACCGGCGAGGGCAAGACGCTGGTGGCCACGCTCGCCACCTACCTGAACGCGCTCAGCGGCAAGGGCGTCCATGTCGTCACCGTCAACGACTATCTCGCCAAGCGCGATGCCGAGTGGATGGGCCAGGTCTACCGCTTCATGGGCCTGACGGTCGGCGTGATCATCCCCAACATTCCCGATCACGAGCGCCGCGACGCCTATCACGCGGACATCACCTACGGCACGAACAACGAGTTCGGCTTCGACTATCTGCGCGACAACATGAAGTACGACCGCGCCCAGATGGTGCAGCGGCCGTTCAACTTCGCGATCGTCGACGAGGTGGATTCGATCCTGATCGACGAGGCGCGCACCCCGCTGATCATCTCCGGCCCGACCGACGACAAGTCCGAGCTCTACCTGAGCGTCGACGCGGTGGTGAAGCAGCTCCACCCCGACGATTACGAGCATGACGAGAAGCAGCGCTCGGTCATCCTCACCGAGGACGGCACCGAGAAGGTCGAGCGCATGCTCGAGGCCGCCGGGTTGCTCGAGGGCGACAATCTCTACGATTACGAGAACACCCAGGTCGTCCACCACCTGAACCAGGCGCTGCGGGCGAATGTCGGCTTCAAGCGCGACATCGACTACATCGTCAAGGACGACAAGGTCATCATCATCGACGAGTTCACCGGCCGCATGATGGACGGCCGGCGCTGGTCGGACGGCCTGCACCAGGCGGTGGAGGCCAAGGAAGGCGTCAAGATCGAGCCCGAGAACCAGACGCTCGCCTCGATCACCTTCCAGAATTATTTCCGTATGTACCCGAAGCTCGGCGGCATGACGGGCACGGCGGCGACCGAGGCGCCGGAATTCTTCGAGATCTACAAGATGAACGTGGTCTCGATCCCGACCAACGTGCCGGTGCAGCGCCGCGACGACGATGATGAATTCTACAAGAACATCACCGACAAGTTCGGCGCCATCGCGCAGGCGATCCGCGGCAAGCAGGAGACCGGCGGCCAGCCGATCCTGGTCGGCACCGTGTCGATCGAGAAGAGCGAGCTGCTGAGCGAGTTCCTCAAGAAGGAAGGCGTCCGGCACAATGTGCTGAACGCCCGCCATCACGAGAGCGAGGCGCATCTCGTGGCGCAGGCGGGCCGGATCGGGGCTGTCACCATCGCCACCAACATGGCCGGCCGCGGCACCGACATCCAGCTCGGCGGCAATCTCGAATTCCGCATGACCGACGAGTTCCCCGACCTCGTCGAGGGCACGCCCGAATATGAGGCGCGGGCCGAGACGATCCGCGCCGAGATCGTCACCGAGAAGGCGGCGGTGCTCGCCGCCGGCGGCCTGTTCGTGCTCGGCACCGAGCGCCACGAGAGCCGCCGCATCGACAACCAGCTGCGCGGCCGCTCGGGGCGCCAGGGCGATCCGGGCCTCAGCCGCTTCTACCTCAGCCTCGACGACGACCTGCTGCGCATCTTCGGCCCCCAGACGCTGTTCGCCAAGATGATGAACAAGAATCTGGAGGATGGCGAGGCGATCATCTCGCCCTGGATCACCAAGGCGATCGAGACCGCGCAGAAGAAGGTCGAGGCGCGCAACTACGACATCCGCAAGCAGGTCGTCGAATATGACGACGTGATGAACGACCAGCGCAAGATCATCTACGAGCAACGCTCCGACATCATGGACCAGGCGACGGTCGACGACGTCACCGACGAGATGCGCGGCGAGACGGTGTCGTCGCTGGTCGGCGATGCCTGCCCGGTCGGCTCCTATCCCGAGCAATGGGATGGCGAGGGCCTGCAGGCGCGCGTGCAGGAGGTGTTCGGCCTCGAACTGCCGGTGACCGATTGGGTCGCCGAGGAGGGCATCGAGCCCGAAATCCTCGCCGAGCGCATCAAGGCGCAGGCCGACGGCCAGATCCAGTCCAAGATCGGCGAGGTCACGGAAGAAAGCTGGCGCGGCATCGAAAAGAGCGTGCTGCTCCAGAGCCTCGACGAGCATTGGAAGGACCATCTTTCGCGCCTCGATGCGCTGCGCCAGGTGATCCACCTGCGCGCCTACGCGCAGAAGACGCCGATCAACGAGTATAAGCAGGAAGCCTTCGCGATGTTCGAGCGCATGCTCGACGCGATCCGCGAGGACGTGACGCGCATCCTCGCCAACGTCTCGTTCCAGGCGCCGCCGCCGCTCCCCGAGCTGCCGGAATTCCTGACCACGCATCTCGATCCGTTCACCGGCACGGACGACACGGCGGATCGCGACGGCTACGATCAGGGCTTCATCACCACCCGCATCGCGCCGATGCAGACCCCGCAGTTCGACGCGCCCGAGGGGAGCAATCTCGGCGAGGACCCGGCGAGCTGGGAAGGTCAGGTCGGCCGCAACGCCGCATGTCCTTGCGGATCGGGCAAGAAGTACAAGCACTGCCACGGGGCTTTGTAATTTCGGAGCGTGATTCCCCCCTCCCTTTCAGGGAGGGGAGAAAGATTGACGGGCGGGCGTCGATCGTCCCAAGACGCCGCCGATGACATGGCAGTTCTGGATCGATCGCGGCGGCACCTTCACGGATATCGTCGCGCGCGATCCGGGGGGGGCGATCCGCACCGCCAAGCTCCTTTCCGACAATCCCGGCCAGTATGACGATGCCGCCGTCGAGGGCATCCGCCGGCTGACCGGCGTTCGCGACGGCGCGCTGCCGCCGCTCGCCGTGCGCATCGGCACCACCGTCGCCACCAACGCGCTGCTGGAGCGCAAGGGCACGCCGGTGCTGTTGGCGATCACGCGCGGCTTCGGCGACGCGCTGCGCATCGGCTATCAGGAGCGGCCGGACATCTTCGCGCGCCGGATCGTGCTGCCGGAGCCGCTCTACGCCGACGTGGTCGAGATCGACGAGCGGGTGACGGCCGAGGGCGAGGTGCTGACCCCGCTCGACGAGGCGGCGGCCCAGGCGGCGCTGCAGGCGGCGTTCGACAAGGGACTGCGCGCGATCGCGATCGTGCTGATGCATGGCTACCGGCATACGGACCATGAGGCGCGGCTGGCGGAACTGGCGCGCGCGGCCGGCTTCCCGCAAATCTCGGTCAGCCACCAGGTCGCGCCGCTGATCAAGCTGATCGGGCGCGGCGACACCACCGTCGCCGACGCCTATCTCTCGCCGGTGATCGGCGCCTATGTCGATCGCTTCACGGCCGCGCTGGGCGAGGGGCGGGCACCTTTGTTCATGCAATCGAGCGGCGGGCTGATCGAGGGCGCGGCGCTGCGCGGCAGGGATGCGATTCTCTCCGGGCCGGCCGGCGGCATCGTCGGCATGGCGCGCACGGCGCGAGCGGCGGGCATCGACCGCATCATCGGTTTCGACATGGGCGGCACCTCCACCGACGTCTCCCATTATGCCGGCACCTACGAGCGCGACACCGAGACGATGGTGGCCGGCGCCCGCATCCGCGCGCCGATGATGCGCATCCACACGGTCGCGGCGGGCGGCGGATCGATCTGTTCCTACGAGCGTGGCCGCTTCCGGGTCGGGCCGGAGAGCGCCGGCGCGGTGCCGGGGCCGGCCAGCTACCGGCGCGGCGGGCCGCTCACCGTCACCGACTGCAACGTCCTGCTCGGCAAGGTGCAGCCGGATTTCTTCCCCGCCGTGTTTGGCCCGCAAGGCGACCAGCCGCTCGATGGCGATGTGGTGCGCGCGGCGTTCGCGGCGCTCGCCGCCGAGGCGGGTCAGTCGCCCGAGCAGGCTGCGGAGGGGCTGATCGCCATCGCCGTCGCCAATATGGCGCATGCGATCAAGCGCATCTCGGTGGCGCGGGGCCATGACGTCACGGGCTACACGCTCGCCTGCTTCGGCGGGGCGGGGGGCCAGCATGCCTGCCTCGTCGCCGATGCGCTGGGCATGGAGCGGGTGATGATCCATCCGTATGCCGGCGTGCTGTCGGCCTACGGCATGGGGCTGGCGGACCGCGCGGTGGTGCGCGAGCGGACCGTGGCGCTACCGCTGGAGGTGGGGCAGGCCGTCGCCATCGCGGGCGAGGCGGAGACGCTGGGCGCCGAGGCGCGCGCCGCGCTGCCCGGCGCGACCGACACGATCGCCACCGCCCATATCCGCTATGCCCATGCCAACAGCCTGATCGAGGTGCCGCTCGGTCCTGTGGTGGCCATGCGCGCCGCCTTCGAGGAGGGCCACCGCGCGCGCTTCGGTTTCTTCGGCGAGGGCGCGCTGGTGCTCGACATGCTGCGGGTGGAGGCGGTCGCCCGTTCGGGCGAGACGGCCGACACCGTGGCGCCAACACCGGCGGGCGATCCGCGCGCCCGCGCCACCGTGCGCACGCATATGGCGGGCGCCCACCACGACACGCCGCTGTTCGATCGCGCCGATCTGCCGGAGGGCTGGGCGATCGACGGGCCGGCCCTGGTCGTCGATGCCGTCTCCACCACCGTGGTCGAGCCCGGCTGGCGGATCGCGGTGGATGCGCTCGGCAACCTCCTCCTCACCCGCGTCGCGGCCCGCGCGGTCGCCACGGCCGGCGGCACCGATTGCGATCCGGTGCGGCTGGAAATCTTCTCCGCCCTGTTCATGGCCATCGCCGAGGAGATGGGCGCGGCGCTGCAGGCCTCGGCATCGTCGGTCAACATCCGTGAGCGGCTCGATTTCTCCTGCGCGATCTTCGATGCCGGGGGCAGCCTGATCGCCAACGCCCCGCACATGCCCGTCCATCTCGGCTCGATGGGGGACAGCATCCGCACCGTGATCGCGCGAGTGGGCGACCGGCTGCGGCGCGGCGACGCCTATGCGCTCAACGCCCCTTATGACGGCGGCACCCATTTGCCGGACATCACCGTCGTCATGCCGGTGTTCGTCGGCGCCGGCGAAAAGCCCGATTTCTTCGTCGCGGCGCGCGGACACCATGCCGATATCGGCGGGATCAGCCCCGGATCGATGCCGCCGGGCTCGACCTCGGTCGAGCAGGAGGGGGTGATCCTCGATACCGTATCGATCGTGGCGGACGGCCGCTTCCTCGAAGCCGAGGTGCGGGCTCTGCTGGGCGGAGGGATTTGGCCGGCGCGTGATCCGGATCGCAACATCGCCGATCTGCAGGCGCAGGTCGCCGCCTGCATGCGCGGCGCGGCCGAGCTGGCGCGCATCTCGGCGCAATACGGCGCGGATGTCGTTGCGGCCTATATGGGCCATGTGCAGGCCCATGCCGAGGATGCGATCCGCGCGCTGCTAGCCCGGCTGGACGAGGGCGCCTTCGCCTATGAGATGGACGACGGCGCGGTGGTGAGGGTCGCCGTCTCGATCGATCGCGCGGCGCGTTCCGCCACCGTCGACTTCACCGGCACCTCGGCGCAATTGCCGAGCAACTTCAACGCGCCGCGTTCGATCGTCCGCGCCGCCGTGCTCTACGCCTTCCGCACCCTGGTGGACGAGGCGATCCCGATGAACGACGGCTTCCTCCGCCCGGTGCGGATCGTCGTGCCGGAAGGCTCGATGCTGGACCCGCGCCATCCGGCGGCCGTGGTCGCCGGCAATGTCGAGACCAGCCAGGTCGTCACCGACGCGATCTTCGGCGCGCTGGGGGCCATGGCGGCGGCGCAGGGGACGATGAACAACTTCACCTTCGGCAACGACCGTGTCCAATATTATGAGACGATCGCCGGCGGATCGGGTGCCGGGCCGGATTTCGACGGTGCCTCGGCGGTGCAGACCCATATGACCAACAGCCGCCTGACCGATCCCGAGGTGCTGGAGACGCGCTTCCCCGTGCTGCTGGACGCCTTCCGCATCCGCACCGGCTCCGGCGGCGCGGGTGCGCATCGCGGCGGGGACGGCACTGTCCGCGCGATCCGCGCGCGCGAGGCGATGAGCGCGGGCATCCTCGCCAATCGTCGCCGGGTGCCGCCTTTCGGGCTGGAAGGCGGCGAACCCGGCGCGCTGGGCCGGAACCGCGTGGAGAGGGCCGACGGCCGGGTCGAGATGCTGCCGGCCACCGCCTCGGCCGAGCTGGCGCCGGGCGACCGCTTCGTTATCGAGACGCCGGGCGGCGGCGGCTTCGGGCGCGCGCGCTGATGCTGGTCCTGTCCGGCATCGCGATCATCGTCCTTGGCTTCCTGCTGCGCTTCAACCCGCTGATCGTGGTCGCGGCCTCGGCGCTGGTGACGGGGCTGGCGGCGGGGCTGCATCCGCTCGCGATCCTCGCGGCGTTCGGCAAGGCTTTCAACGAGACGCGCTACGTCACCATCGTGTGGATCGTGCTGCCGGTGATCGGCCTGCTAGAGCGCTTCGGCCTGCAGGAGCGGGCGCGGGCGCTGGTGGCGGGCTTCGGCCGCGCCACCGCCGGGCGCCTGCTGATCGCCTACCTGCTGTTCCGCCAGCTCACCGCCGCGATCGGCCTCACCTCGATCGCCGGGCCGGCCCATACCGTCCGCCCGCTGGTCGCGCCGATGGCCGAGGCGCTGGCCGACCGGCAGGCCGGCGGCCTCGACGAGGCGGCGCGCGAGCGGGTGAAGGCGCTGGCGGCGGCGACCGACAATGTCGGCCTGTTCTTCGGCGAGGACATTTTCCTCGCGATCGGATCGATCCTGCTGATGAAGGGGTTGCTGGAGCAGTTCGGCATCGACCTCCAGCCGTTCCAGCTCTCCGTCTGGGCGATCCCGAGCGCCATCGCCGCTTTGCTGATCCACGGTTTCCGGCTGTGGCGGCTCGACCGGAGGCTGGCGCGATGATCGGCCTGCCCTTTGTCTATGCCGTCGCGGGCGTCCTGTTCGCCATCTACGCCGCCTTGGGCGTGCTGGACCGGCGCTGGGGCAATGCGCTGCTGTGGGGGCTGGTGGCGATCAGCTTCCTGTTCGGGGACCGGCTGGGCGATCTCGGCAACGGCGTGCTGGTGCTGGGCCTCGTCCTGATCGCCGGCTGCGGGCTGATCCGTCGGCCGCAGCCGCGCGACGACAGCGAGACGCCGCGCGGCAACGCCATCTTCCTGCCCGTGCTGATCGTGCCGGTGGTGGCGCTGGCCGGCACCTTCGCGGCGCGCTGGTGGCCGGGCTGGGTGGATCCCAAGCAGGCGACGCTTGTCTGCCTCGCGATCGGCGTGCTGATCGCGCTGGCGGCGGCGCTGCTGTGGCTCCGGCCGCGACCCGCGACGCCATTCCGCGAAGGGCTGCGGCTGATGGACTCGGTCGGCTGGGCGGCGCTGCTGCCCCAGATGCTGGCCAGCCTCGGCGCGATCTTCGCCTTGTCCGGCGTCGGCACGGTGGTGGGCGGGCTGATCGGCGGGATCATCCCCAATGGCAGCCTGATCGGCGCCACTTTCGCCTATGGGATCGGCATGGCGCTGTTCACCATCGTGATGGGCAACGCCTTCGCCGCCTTCCCGGTGATGATGGCGGCGGTGGGGTTGCCGCTGCTGATCCACCAGCATCATGGCGATCCGGCGATCGTCTGCGCGATCGGCATGCTCTCCGGCTTCTGCGGCACCTTGCTGACGCCGATGGCGGCGAACTTCAATATCGTCCCCGCCGTGCTGCTGGAGCTCAAGGATCGCAACGGCGTGATCCGCGCCCAGGCGCCGACCGCTCTGCCGCTCCTTCTCGTCAATATCCTCCTGATCTGGTGGCTGGCCTTTCCGAGATGATCACGAACGACACCGCATCCCGCTTCGCGCGCCTCACGCTGGGCCATATCGGCCAGGAATATCCCAATATGCTGGTGCATATGCTGGCCGGGCCGGAGGATGCGCGGACGCCCTCCCAGCTCCATCCGATCTTCTACGGCAGCTTCGACTGGCATAGCTGCGTGCATGGCTGGTGGCAGCTTCTGCGCCTGCGCCGTCTGTTCCCGGATCTGCCCGAGGCGGCGGCCATCGCGGACCGTGCCGATGCGATGCTGGTGCCGGACAAGGTGGCGGGCGAGCTCGCCTATCTGGCGCGGCCGACCACGCGCGGGTTCGAGCGGCCTTACGGCTGGGCGTGGCTGCTGGCCTTGCATGGCGAGGCGGCGTTGCACGACGCGCCCTGGGCTCAGGCGCTGGAACCGCTCGCGCGCGCCTTCGCCGACCGTTTCCAGGCGCACCTGCCGCAGCTCACCTATGCGATCCGCAGCGGGGCGCATTTCAACACCGCCTTCGCGCTGGTGCTGACGCTGGACTGGGCGCGGCGGCACGATCCGGCGCTGACGGCCCTCATCGCGGAGCGCGCGCGCGGCTGGTTCGCCGAGGATCGCGCGGCGCAGGCGTGGGAGCCGAGCGGCGACGATTTCCTGTCGCCGACGCTCACCGAGGCGTTGCTGATGAGCCGGCTGCTCGATGCGCCGGCCTTCACGCGCTGGTTCGATGCCTTCCTGCCGGAAGCGTCAAGCGGGCAGCCCGCGACGCTCTTCGCGCCGGCGCATGTCTCGGATCGCAGCGACGGCAAGATCGCCCATCTCGACGGGCTCAACCTCAGCCGTGCCTGGTGCTGGCGCGGCATCGCGGCGGCGCTGGGCGAGGGGCATCCGGCGACGTCGGTCGCGCATCGGGCGGCCGAGCGGCATCTCGCCGCCAGTCTGCCGCATGTCGAGGGGGATTATATGGGCGAGCACTGGCTCGCGACCTTCGCGCTGCTGGCGCTGGAGCCGCCCGTCAGCCGTTGAGGTGGTGCTGGCCCTGATCGACGAGGAAGCGCGCGTCGATCGAATGATCGAAGGCCATGCCGAAGCGGGTCTCCTCGACCCACGCCACCGTGCCGGTGACCTTCAGCTCGCCATGGATCAGGGTGACGGTCTCGCCACGCATGGGCGCGCGCTCGGCATCGAGCTTGGCGCCCGAATGCGAGATGTTGAGCAGATGGACCTCGATGGTGCCGTAATCGCACTCCATCCGCGCCGTCAGCAGCAGCCGCGACCGCTTGTTGTCCCGCTTGTCCAACGGCAGATCGAACGCCGATGCGGCCATGCCCGCCTCCGAATGAAATCCGGCGGCGGTGATGCCATGGGAATTCCTAAGAGCGGGTTAATTTACACCAGTTCGGAGAGATCCAGCGCATCCAGCAAAGCCGCGCGAGCCGCCACGGCCTCAGGCCATGGGCCGAGCGTCTCGATCCGGTCCGGATGGACAGTCTCGGGCCAATGCGCCTCGATCACGGCGGCGAGGCGATCGAGCCCGGCTTCGTCGACGAGGAAGCGTGGATCGACGGTGGCGGGATCGCACACGACGCGCAGCCGCAGGCAGGCGGGGCCGCCGCCATTGGCCATCGACTCGCGCACGTCCACGGGCACCAGCCGGCGGATCGGGCCATTGCCGGCAACCAGCGATTCCAGCCAGGGCCAAACGCGGCCGACGCCTTGGGCCTCGGTCGGCAGGATCAATGCCATCCCGCCATCGGGCAGGGTGACGAGCTGGGCGTTGAACAGGTAGCTGGCGATGGCGTCTTCGAGGCTGACCGCGTCGGCCGGCACCTCGACGATCTCGACGGATGGCAGGCGCTCGCGCAACTCGGCGAAGAACCCGTCCTTGTCGGCGAAGGCCTGCTCGTGCGCGAACAGCACGCGCTCGTTGGCCACGGCGACGACGTCGTTGTGGAAGGCGCCGGCGGCGATCGCTTCGTCGGACTGGCGGACGAACAGCGCGTCGGCCAGGCCATGGCGGCGCGCGATGGCGGCGCTGGCCTGCGGATGCTGGCGGGCGGGGAAGGGGCCGCCATCCTCGCCATAGACGAAGACCTCGACGCCTGGCGCACCATGATGCTCGCACAGGCGCATGTGATTGGCGGCGCCCTCGTCGCCGAATGGCGCGGGAACGGGGGCGTGCACCGCGAACGCCTCGTGCGCGAAGGCGAGCTGGAGCTGGGCCAGCGTGCCGGGCCATTCGTGGCTGCGGTGCGGCATGGTGACGAGATTGGCGACGGTCAGGTGGCAGCGGCCGTCGGCGCTGTCCGGCGCGGGCGAGACGGTCGCCGCATTGGCCGCCCACATCGCCGAGGCGGAGGCGGCGGCGGGCCAGAGCGGGCCTGCGTTCGCGGCATCGGTGGCGAGGGCGTCCAGCCACTCCGTATCCGGCCGCCGGTGCGGCAGCAGGATGCCCTGGGTGAGGCCGAGGCGGATGTTGGCGCGCATCTTCGCCAGCCCCTGCAGCGCCGCCGCGCGCGGGCGCGAGACCTGCCCGGCATTCTTCTTCGACGCGAGGTTGCCGAGGCTCAGCCCGGCATAATTATGCGTCGGCCCAACGATGCCGTCGAAATTGATCTCGATCAGATCAGTCACGCTTACCCCCGTTCGCACTGAGCGTGTCGAAGTGCCGTTCTTTCTTGTGCGCGGTGGAAAAAGAAGGACAGGGCTTCGACAAGCTCAGCCCGAACGGGAGGGTTTTGGGCCTACCGCGCCACATAGACGATCTCGTCCCCGGCCGCGGCGCCCAGCAGCTCGGCGCTCTGCGCGTCGATCGCTGCGCCGCCGTCCCGCTCCTCGATCGTCGCGTGGACGCAGACGAAATCGGTCAGCCGGCCCTTGGCGACGAGGCCGGTCTGGCCGCCCGTTGCGTCGGTCGCCGCCAGCGTCGCCGTCCTCGCGTCGCGCACGGTGCGGATCTTGTCGGTCTGCGCGGCCATGGTCGGGCCGCCGTCGAAGATGTCGATATAGCCTTCGTGGTGGAAGCCCTCGCTCTCCAGCATGCGCATCGCGGCGCGGCCGGTGGGGTGGGGCATGCCCATCACCGCGCGCGCCGTATCGGGCAGCATGGCGGTGTAGATCGGGTGCTTGGGCATCAGATCGGCGATGAACTGGTTGCCGTGGATGGCGTTGAACTGGTCCGCCTCCTGGAAGCTCATGCCGAAGAACTTGCCGGCCAGCCCATCCCAGAAAGGCGATCCGCCCGCCTCGTCGATCACGCCGCGCAGCTCGGCGATCACGCGGTCGGCGAAGCGTTGGCGGTGCTGGCGGATGAACAGATAGCGCGAGCGGGCGAGCAGCAGGCCGAGCCCGCCGGCGCGCTCGCGGGGATGCAGGAACAGGCCGCCCACCTCGGTGGTGCCCTCGTAATCGGTGGTGAGTGACAGCATCTCGGCGCGGAAGGTGCGGCCGAGTTCCTGGCTGGCCTGGCTCAGCACGCCGATACGGTAGCTGTAGAAGGGCCAGCGGTTGCCGATCGTCGAGAAGACCTGGCCGGTGCCGATCACCTGCCCCGTCTCCACCTTCTCCAGCATCAGCAGATAGACATCGTCGCCGGTCGTATCCTCGGGCTTGGCGAAGGCCTGCGCCGAGCGGGTGAGCTTGGCGGCGAGCGCGTCCTTGTCGGCGGGCAGGTTGGTGAAGCCGCCGCCGGTCAGCTTCGCCATCTCGTAGAGCGAGTTGAGATCCTTCGCGCGCGAGGCGCGGATGCGGAAGCCGCTCATGGCCGGCCCCTTTCCGCGAGTTCGAGGAGCACGAGGGTGGACAGGCGGGCGCGTTCGGCCAGGCTTTCGACGATCAGAAATTCCTCCCCGGAATGGATGGCGCCGCCGCGGGCGCCCATCGTGTCGACTACGGGCACGCCGCAGGCCGCGATATTGTTGCCGTCGCACACCCCGCCGCTGGGCGCCCAGCCGATCGTCTGGCCGAGCCGCGCGCCGCAGTCGCGGACCAAGGCGAACAGCCGCTCCGCCGCCGGATCGAGCGGCTTGGGCGGGCGGGCGAAGCCGCCATGGCAGTGGATGTGGACGCCATGCTCGGCCGCGACCATCGCGATCGCGGCATCGAGATGCGATTGCGCGCGCGCCTGGTCCTCGGGCGTGGCGGGGCGCATGTTGACGCGCAGCACGGCATGGTCCGGCACCACGTTGTTCGGCCCGCCGCCATCGATCTTCGCGGCATTGACCGAGAGGCGCGGGCCCTTCGCCTTCGCGAGACGCAGCGCGAGGTCGGCCGCCGCGAGCACGGCATTGCGCCCGTCCTCCGGGTTGCGCCCGGCATGGGCGGAGCGGCCGGTGATGACGATCGAGAAATTGCCGCTGCCCGGCCGTGCGCCGGCGAGCTGCCCCTCGGGCGTCGCGGAAGGTTCGTAGGTGAGCGCCGCCGCCTTGCCCCAGGCGGCGCGCGCGATCAGCGCGGCGGAGCCGTGCGAGCCGGTCTCCTCGTCCGAGTTGATCACCACCTCATAGCCGACGCGCGGCGCGAGCGGGCTCGTTTCCAGCCCCTTCAGCGCGGCGAGGATGATGGCGATGCCGCTCTTCATGTCGGCGACGCCGGGGCCGTTGATGCGCCCGTCGGCCAGCGTGCGGATCGACTGGAAGGGATGGTCGGCCGGGAAGACGGTGTCCATGTGCCCGGTCAGCAGCAGCTGGACGGGGGCCTCGGGACGCACGGTGAGGTGCAGGTTACGGCCGCGCTCGGCCGTCCGCGTCGCGCCGTCGGGCAGGATCGATTCGACCGGATCGGCCTCGACCAGCGCGAGCGCGCCCGGCAGCGCGGCGAAGGCATCCGCCAGCCGGCCCGCGACCGCGCCGAGGCCCGGCAGGTTGCCGGTGCCGCTGTTGATCGCCGCCCAGCCGAGCGTCTGCTCCAGCATCGGCTGGCCGGCGGCGGTGTCGAGGCTCGGGTCGGTCCGGGTTGGTGACATTCGCAACCATTAGAGCGGAGCGGGGCGGCGGCCAACCCCCGCCTCATTCTCCCCGCAGGCTGTCGAACAGGCGCAGATACTGCTCGGCCTTGCCGTCGGGCAGGAAACGCGCGGCGCCGGCGGCGAGGCTATGCGGATCGGGCGGGTGATCGAGCTGGGCGCGCATCGCCCGCGCCATCGCGGCGGCATCCCGCACGGGAACGAGGATACCGAGCCGCCCGCCGTCAAGCGTCTCGCGCGCCCCGCCGGGGCAATCGGTGGCGACCACCGGGCAGCCGGCCGCGAGCGCCTCGATCGGCGCCGCCTGCAGGCCTTCCCAGCGGGAGGAGGAGACGAGCAGATCGGCGCGGTCCAGCCATGCGCGGACGTCGCGCACCTCGCCCGGCATCTCGATGTCCCCGGCGATGCCGAGCCGTCCGGCGAGCGCCTGCAATCCGCGCCGCTCCGGTCCTTCGCCGAGCAGCGCCAGCCGGGCCGGCCGGTCCGCGCGAAGCCGGGCGAAGGCACGGAGCAGGGTCGCGAAATCCTTCTGCTTCACCAGCCGGCCGACACCGAGGACGAGCGGCATGTCGAGCGCCCGATCCCGTGCGCGGCGGGCGGTGGGCGGCAGGATATGGTCCACCACCGGATTGAGGATCGTCTCGATCCGCGCCGGCCGGTGGCCGAGCAGGCGTCGCAGGGACGATTCGCCATCGGCGGAGAGCGCGACGATGGCATCGGCCCGCGCGTAGCAACGGGCCGCGCCACGCAGCTTGAAAGGCTCGGCAAGGCGCTTGGCCAGGTTCCAGCGCGGCAGCGAGCGATGGGGATCGCGGCTCGCCCGCAACACCAGCGGCACAGGCATTCCGGCGGCGGTGCGGGCCGCCGCCGCCGCGCCATGCGTATCCGTCACGCACGACATCAATACGCAAGGCCGCGCCTGGTCCAGATAGGCGCGCAGCCGCGCGACGGGCGGGTCGCCGGTCAGCGAAACGACATGGACCTCCGGCGAGAGCAGGCCCCGCATCGGCCCGTCGGCATCGAGGCTGACCACCTCCACCGCCCGTCCGAGCGCCACGAAACGGTTGGCGAGCGTCGCGATGCGCCGCTGGGCGCCGCCGCCGCTGAGGATGTTGACGAGCAATGCAATCGGCCGGCGATCGCCCGGTCCGGCCTCGCTTTGCGCGCTTGCGGGTGCCGTGTCGGTCTGGCGCCACATCACCGTAACATCCTGTCTTCAATCCGGACGCATGACGATCGGACGACAATCATGACGCCTTTGTGTGACGAGGCGGAGAAAATCGAACAATCGTCGCGTCTTGCGGACGATGGCGCGGGCCTGCGCCGGGTCGGGGCCAATGCCGGCTGGCTGTTGCTGGCGCGAATCTTCCAGGCGGTGCTCAGCATCGCCTACCTCGCCATCGCGACGCGGACGCTGGGCCTCGCGGATTTCGGGCGATTCTCGCTGATCGTGGCGATCGGGCAGGGGATTTCCGCGGTCGTCGGCTTCCAGACCTGGCAGTTCGTCGTCCAGTACGGCACGCGCGCCCAGCTGGCGGGGGATCGCCACCATGTCGATCGCATCGTCGGCTTCGCGGCGCTGCTCGACGGCGCGGCGGCGGCGGTGGGCAGCCTGCTGGCGCTGGTCGCGATCCTGCTGCTGGGGCCGCTGCTCAAGGTGCCGCACGATCTCTACGGCGCCGCCTTCGGCTTCTGCCTGGCGATCCTGATCGCGGTGCGCTCCACGCCGACCGGGGTGCTGCGGCTCGACCAGCGTTTCCGGGATGCCGCGCTGGCCGATTCGGTGTCCCCCGCCGTCCGCGCGGCGGGCGCGGTGATCGCCGCTCTGGTGCAGCCGACCGTCACGGGCTTCCTCGCCGCCTGGGCGGTGGCCGAGCTGGCGACGGCGGCGGCATATTGGTGGGCGGCGCTGCGCAAGCGCGGGCTGGCGCTGGCGCCGGACGGGCTGCGGCGCGTGATCCGCGAGGAGCCGGCGGTGTGGCGCTTCGTGTTCCTCACCAACCTCAGCTCGACGATCACGCTCACCGCCAAGCAATTCACCCTGATCGTGGTGGGCGCGTTCGGCGGGCCGGCCGCCGCCGGCATGTTCCGCGTCGCCGCGCAGCTGGCGCAGGCGATGGTGAAGGCGACCCAGACCGTTTCGCGCGCCGCTTATGGCGAGCTGGTGCGCTCCTTCGCGACCGGCAGCGACCGGGCGTTGCTCGCGCAGATGACGGGCATCGCCGGCGCCGTCGCGGCGGCTTTGGTCGGCTTCGCGGCCCTGTTCGGCGAGCCTCTGTTGCACCTGATCGCCACCCGGCAATTTTCCGGCGCCTACGGGCCGATCATCATCCTGGTGGCGGCCGCCGGGCTCGATCTGTTCGGCTTCGCCTTCGAGCCGGCGATGACGGCGCGGGGCCATGCCGGCATGGCGTTTCGCCTGCGCCTGGCCGCGACGGTGACGCAGGCGGCCTTGCTGTTCCTGCTGCTGCCGCTGTTCGGCGTGATCGGCGGCGCCTGGGCGACCTTCGGGGGGAGCCTGGTGGCGGTGCTGCTCACCGGATCGGCGGCGTTCCGCGCGGCGCCCGCGCTCCGCGGCCGGCTGGCGGCCGACGGGCCGCCGCGATGAGCATGGCATGATAGGCCCGCGCCATCGCGGTGGCATCATAGTCGCGCACCCGTGCGCCGGGATGCACCGGATCGTCGATCTGGCGGACCAGCGCGGCGGCGAAGGCATCGGCGTCCCCGGCATCGGCGAGCAATCCGAAGCGGCCGCCGTCCAGCACGTCGGCGGCGTCGCCGGCCGCGCGGCTCGCCACGATCGGCGTGCCCGCCGCCATCGCCTCCAGCAGCGCGATCGACGAGCCTTCCCACAGCGAGGCGAGCGCGAACACCCGCGCGGCGCGCAGCCAGGGATAGACGTTGTCGGTGACCCAGGCGAACAGCACGCGATCGGCGATGCCCAGGTCCGCCGCGCGTGCGACCAGCGTCTCTCGATAGGCGGGATCGCCGGTGCCGAGGATCACCAGCCGCACCGGCCGGCTGCGCCGCGCGGCCGCGACCGCAGCGATCAGCGCCTCGAAATTCTTCTGCGGCTGGAGCCGGCCGATCGACAGGATCACGGGCTCCGGCCCCGCCATCGCCGGCGGGACCGATCCGTCGGGCACCGGCACGCGCGCCAGATCGATGCCGTTGGGGATCAGCGCCGCCTTGCCGCTTGCGACATGGCGCGCGAACACCGCGCTGCGGGCAAGGTTGGCGCCGACCACGATGGCGCCGGCCGATCCGCGCACCAGCAGCCCGCTCCAGAACCGGCGCCAGCGATTGCGCCAGGGCTGGCCGCCGCGCTCCATCGCGTTGCTGAACACGTAGACGATCGGCAGGCCGAGCCCGCGCGTCGCTGCCCACAGGGTGAAATGGCCGAAATTGCCGCCCGACAGGATGGCATCGGGGCGCAGGTCGCGCAGCACGCGGCGCAGGCGGGGTATGGCGGCCAGGCGTGGGAGCGGGCCGCGCGGTCGCTCGGCTGCGGCGGCGAAGCCGGCTGGGGCGACGTCCGCCGCGCCGAAGATGCCCGAGGCGTAGCCGGCGACGAGGATCGTCTCGTCCGTCCTCTGGAAGTCCCGCGCCATCGCCATCATAGTGCGCACGACGCCGCTGGCGCGCATGTCCTGGACGTAGATCGCTATCTTCATACCGGCCCTGGAGTGGAGATGATCGGATGATGTCTCTGACCGAGCTCTGGTATCGCGCCAAGAAGCTCTACGCGATCTATCCCGGGATCGTCACGCCGGTTTCGGGCGCGTTCCTCGCCGATCATTATGCGCGGCGCCAGCGCGACCGGAGCGCGCCCCGCGTGGCGCTCGACGCGCTGGTGGGCGCGGCCTTCCTCGCCTGGGTGCCGCGCCGGGCGCGGGCCGTGCAGCGGCGTTTCGGGCTCGACGATGCGTGGCGCGCCAGGGCCGTCGCCATCGCCCGCGCGCGCTTCGCCGATCCCAGCGATCTCGCGCTGTTCCGCATCGAGGCGGCGGGCGAGCTCGATGACTATATCCGGCGTTTCGAAGATGCCGGGCTCAACAAGCTGATCAACCCGAACGGCTGGTCGCCGGACTGCGCGCTGGCGGACAAGATCCGCTTCTACCGGCGCTGCGCGGAGCGGGGCCTGCGCCATCCCGAGGTGGTGGCGACCGTCGAGAGCGGGCGGCTGCGGCGGTTCGCGCCGGTGGCAGGCCTGCCGCTGCTGCTCAAGCCCGCGCGCGGCGAGGGGGGGCGGGGTGTCCGCTTCCTCGATCCGCCCGCGGCGGACGCCGGGGAATGGCTGGGCGAGGCGTGCCGGGGCCTGCGCGGCGCCTGGCTGGTACAGAGGCGCATCGTCCCGCACGAGGCGCTGCGCGATCTCGCGCTCAACGCTCTGCCGACGGCGCGCATCACCACCATCCTGAACGAGCGGGACGCGCCGGAGGTCGTCAATGCGGTGCTGCGCATCCCGTCCGATCCGGCCGCCCAGGTCGACAATATGAAAGCGGGTGGCCTGCTCTGCCCGATCGATCTGGCGGCGGGGCGGCTGGGGATCGCCTGCACGGGCTATGGCGGCGGCGACCATGCGGTGCATCCGGTCACCGGCGCCGCCATCCCCGGCCGCGTCCTGCCCGACTGGGCGGCCGCGAAGGCGCTGGTGGCCGATGCGCATGCCCGTGCCTTCGCCGATTATGCCCTGATCGGCTGGGATGTCGGCTTCGCGCCCGACGGGCCGATCCTGATCGAGGGCAACGGCAAACCCGGCGTGCTCATGCCGCAGCGCGCGGGGCGGCGGGGTCTGGGCGGCCAACGCTACGGGGAGTTAATCCGGCTGCAACTGGCCCGCAAGACTGACACGAACCCGCCACAAATCTTTCGCCGAAGATAGATAGACGTTGCCGCATGCACGAAACCTCAGCGCGTGGCGAAAAAAAATCCGCAACGGCTTTCGAGCCGCTCGTGGTGCCGGAGATCGCGAAGGACCGGCTGCGGCTGCTCTATGTCGCCAAGCATGCCCGATCGGGCGGCCGTGCTGACGCCGAGGACGGCACGCACGCGGTCTATCATGCCGAAATCCGCGAGGTGCTGGAGGATATCGGCTTCAACCTGTCGACCGCCGACGATTATCGCGTGCTGTTCGAGCGGCCCGACGTGGATTTCGTCTTCCCCCTGCTCAACCGGGGCGGTTTCCTCAATTCCGAGATGATGCTGCCCTTGCTCTGCAACCGGCTGGGCATCCCCTATCTCGGCGGCGGCCCGATCATCCGCGGCACCTCCGACGACAAGCATCTCACCAAGCTGATCGCCCGCTCGCGCGGCATCCCGACGGCGGACTGGGCGGTCTATCGCCGCGGCAACACGGCCGATCCCGCCCGCTGCCCGCGCGCCGAGCGCTACGTGATCAAGCCCAACGCCTCCTCGGCGAGCTGGGGCGTGCGCTCGGCCGACGATTGGGCCGGGGTGCGCGCGGCGGTGGAGGCGATCCACGCGGAGGGGCACGACGCCATCGTCGAGCCCTTCATCACCGGGCACGACATCGAGGTGTCGATCATCACGATGCACGGTCGCCCGGTGATCCTGCCGACGATGATCGTCGAGCAGCACGATCCGGCCGAGCTGCGCAGCTACAGCGAGAAGCGCGATCTCGACGGCGGCGTGAAGACCTATGCGATCAAGCCCTTCCACGATGCCGCCCGCATCGCGGAGATCGAGGCGGCGGCGCGCAACCTCATGGAGGAGTTCGCGCCCTTCGATTACGGCCGCTTCGAATGCCGCCTGGATATCGCGACCGGGCGTTTCCAGTTCCTCGAGATCAACCTCAACTGCAATCTCTGGTCGCGCAAGACGATCAGCATGGCGGCGCGGCTGGCCGGCTGGACGCACGAGCAGCTGATCGAGACGATCCTGTGCGAAAGTCTGCGCCGCAACGGCCTGATCGAGAAAGCGGCCGGCATGGCGCCGCGCCTCACCCATTTCGTGCCCGCATCGTGGCAGCCGGCGGCGGTGGCCCTGTAATGGCGATGACGACGGCGATCGTGATGGCGGGGCGCCGCGAAGGGCATGTCGATCCGCTCGCGGCGGCGGTGGGGCTGTCCGACAAATGCGTGGTGCCCGTCGCGGGGCGCCCGATGATCGCCCATGTCCTCGCCACCCTGCGCGACACGCCGGGGATCGGCAAGGTCATCGTCTCGATCAACGATCCCGCCCTGCTGGACGATATCGCGGAGGCGCGGGCGCTGCGCGGACAGGGCCGGCTGGTGATCGCTCCCGCCCGGACCAATCTGGTCGACAGCCTGCTGGCGGCGGTGGACCAGGCCGATTTCCCGATCCTCATCACGACGGCCGACAATGTCCTGCTGACGCCGGAGGCCGCGTGCGAATTCTTCCGCGGCGCCGAGGCGGCGGGAGCGGAGGTCGCGGTGGCCTTCGCCCGCCGGCAGTCGGTGATCGACGCGCATCCGGATGGCCAGCGCCGCTTCTACCGCTTCTCCGACGACAGCTATTCGAATTGCAATTCCTATTGGATCGGCAGCCGCAAGGCGTTGAAGGCGGCCGAGGTGTTCCGCAGCGGCGGCCAGTTCGCCAAGCATCCGCTGCGCATCGTCCAGGCGCTCGGCATCGTGAACCTCATCCGCTTCCGCTACGGGATCGGCACGCTCGACGAGGCCTTCCGCCGCTTCTCGCGCCGCTTCCGGCTGGCGATCCACGCGGTGATCCTGAGCGACGGCGCGGTGGCGATCGACGTCGACAATGCGCGGACGCTGGGGGTGACCGAGGCTATTCTGGCGGGGCGGGATGGTCATGCCGCGAAAGCCGCGCGGTCGCTGGAGACGGCTTGAGCTCGATCCGGCCGGGGCCGTTTGGAACCCCGATCCGTTCGTCCGAGCGAAGTCCCGGGACTGCGCCGGGCGGAGCCGAGGCGCCTAGCCACCCGCATCTCGACTTCGCTCGATGCTGACCAGCCCCTCGACCTCGCTCGGGCCGAACGGTCAGGGGGCAGGCCCGGCCTCCATGCCCTGATCCCTGCTGGTTCCACACCCTAATCCCGGCTGGTCAGATCCCGCCCCGCCAGCGCATCGCGGGCGATGCCGCCATGATCGTAATAAGCCAGCGCCGCCTCGGGCGTGCTCGCCTCCCAGAAATCGGGCTCGGCATAAGCGGCGAGCGCCGTGCGCAACCGTTCGATCTCGCGCCGCTGTCCACGCAGCGCCGCCAGCGCGATCCCGACTTCGGCGAAATCGTCGCCACCGCCCGCGCGCACCATGGCGGCCAGCGGCGCCTGGCCGCGCGCTTCGAGGAATGCCGCCGCGATGGCCCGCGCCTCGCCGAGAAGCGGGCTCATCGCGCCTCGAACGGCCTCGGCGGCACCGGGACGGGCGGTTGCCCGGGGAAGGGCGTCCACGGCTTCGCCAGCCGCCCTTCCTCCGCCTTGTAGAAATATTGGCTGCACACCAGCCACCCCTTCAACGGGCGCAAAGGCGCGATGCAGGTGATGAGCAGGAAAGGCAGGCTCGTCACCAGATGCACCCAGACGGGCGGATCGAACCGCAGCTGCAGCGCCAGCGTGAAGATGACGCTCGGGATGCAGCCGAAGCAGATGACGAAGAAAGCCGGCCCGTCGGCGGGATCGGCGAAGGCGAAGCTCAGCCCGCAATGCTCGCACGCGGAGCGGAGCTTGAGGAAACCGTCGAACAGATGGCCCTCGCCGCAACGCGGGCAGCGGCCCCGCAGGCCGGTGCGGATCGGTTCGAGCTTGGGCCAGGTCTGTTGCGTGCCGCTGGTCATGGTCGGTGCCTTCGCTGATGACAGGCGCCGATCTAGGATTTATGTATGGATACAACAACCATACATAATGGAGCGATCACCCATGCAAAGCTGGACGCCGGACATCGGCACGGAGGATGGCCCGAAATACGCCGCCATCGCCGCGGCGCTGACGCGCGCGATCCGGGACGGACGGCTGCGGCCGGGCGAGCGCCTGCCGGCGCAGCGCGATCTGGCGCAACGGCTGGGCGTCGATCTCACCACGATCACGCGGGCTTACGGGACGGTGCGCGACGGCGGCCTGATCGAGGGATCGGGGCGGCTGGGCAGCTTCGTGCGCAACGACCTGCCGATGCCGGCGATGGAGACCGACGATGTCGGCATGAACATGCCGCCGCAGCCGGCCTCGGCTTTGCTCGACGAGGCATTGCGGCACGGCACGGCGGCGCTGCTGCGGGCCGGCGGGGCGACGCCCTTGCTGCAATATCAGCCGAGCAGCGGCAGCCGGCACGACCGGGCGACGGCGGCGGCGGCGATGACGGCGCACGGGCTGGCCGCGACCGAGGAGGAGATCGTCATCACCGCGGGCGGCCAGAATGCGCTCCACGCGATCCTTGGCGCCGGCATGGAGCGCGCGCCCGTGCTCGCGGTGGGGCAGCATGTCTATCCGGGGCTGCTGGCGCTCGCCGCGCGGTTCGGCCTGCGGCTGATCCCGATCGCCGGGGACGATGAGGGGCTGGACCCCGAATCGCTCTCCGCCGCTGCCCGGGACGGCGCGACGGCCGTCTATGCCGTGCCCAGCAACGACAACCCGACCACCGCCACTATGGGGCTGGAGCGCCGCCGCGCCATCGCCGAGGTGGCGCGCCGCCATGGTCTCACCATCGTCGAGGATGATGCCTATGGTCGCCTGCCGGAGGCGCCGCTGGCGCCGATCGCGGCCTTCGCGCCGGAGCGGACCTGGCACATCGCCAGCCTCTCCAAGATCATCTCCCCCGCGCTGCGCGTCGCGCATGTCCGCGCGCCGTCCACGCGCGACGCCTGGCGGCTGGCCGCCGATGTCCACGAGACGGCGGTGATGGCGCCGCCGCTCAATGCCGCCCTGATCTCGCTGTGGCTGCGCGAGGGGCAGCTCGACGGGCTGGTCGCGGCGGTGCGCGCCGAGGCCCGGGTGCGCCAGCGCGTGATCGCCCGCCATCTCGGCGGGCTGGACCATGCGGTGCATCCCGATGGCTATCATGTCTGGCTGCGCATGCCGCCCGGCATCGGCGCGGCCGAGCTGGTCGCGGCGCTGCGGCCGACCGGGCTGTCGGTGGTGCCGGGCGAGGTCTTCCGCGTCGATCGCGGGCAGGCCTCGCTTTTCGTCCGCCTGTCGATCGGCGGCGCGATCGGCCACGAACGGCTGCGCCGCGCCTTCGATACGCTAGAGGCGGTGCTCCAGCGCGGGGCAAGCCGGCCGGCGGTACGCTAGGAGAGGCGGTATTCAACCATATCGTCGTCCCGGCGAAAGCCGGGACGGCGGGATATCAGGTCCTTGAAGGCCGGCGAAACGCGACGGAATGTCGCTTCCTGCGCCCCTCACGCCGTCAGCCGCATCGTCCCGATCGCCGGATCGGTGCGGCGGTTGCCGATGCTGCCGGCAAAGCGGCGCAGGAAGCGATCGTCGCCGGCTGCCGTGACGGTGAGATCGTGCCAGCCGTCGCTCTTCGCCAGGGGCCACAGGCTCGTCGCCGTCCTGCCGGGCTCGACCGTCAGACGCTCCACCGGCCGACCGGCGGCATAGGCCGTGTCCATGGTGACGGCGAACCGCACCGGCGCCGTGCCGGTATTGGCCAGATGGATGCGCACGCCGCCGTCGGCCGCCTCGAAGCGCGCCTCCGCCCGACCCGCCAGCGCGCCCGCATAATGCTGCAGGAAGCCGTTGGGGCCGCGCACGATCAGGTCGTAATGGTCGGCGAGGCCGGCGTCGTGCCACTGCTCGCTGACATGGGCATGGCCCGCGCCGATCGTATAATGCCAGGGGCCGAGCCGGTCGCTCGCATCGTGCACGGTGAGCACCACGCCGGCCTTGCCGCCGTTGACGATCGCCAGCCCGAACCGGCCCTCGGGCGTGACATGGCCGTCGACCGTGAAGGCGTAAGGCAGGGGGCGGGCCGCGCGTGTGCCCTGCATCGGCGTGGTCGGGCCTTGCGTCGCGGGGATGGCGATCGCCTCGCCCGCCGCCGACAGGTCGATCCGTCGCTGGAAATCGCGGGCGCTGGCGAAATCGGGCGCCGGGGCCGTGCCGGGGCGGCTGAAATCGAAGGCGGAGGTGAGGTCGCCCGTCACCGCGCGGCGCCAGTCGCTGACATTGGGCTCGCGCACGCCGAAGCGTTTCTCGACGAAGCGCACCACCGAGGTATGGTCGAACAGTTCGGAGGAGACCTGGCCGCCCCGGCTCCACGGGCTCACCACGATGGTCGGCACGCGGATGCCGAGGCCGATCGGATGCGGGCCCAGGTTGGCGACCTTCTTCGCGGCGGACTCCTTGTATTCCTTGATCTCGCCGGCGACGGAGACGGTGCTGAACCCGCTCTCCGGCCGTACCGACGGCACCGGCGGGAGGGCATGGTCGTAGAAGCCGCCCGCTTCGTCATAGGTGAGGATGAAGGCGGTCTTGGCGAACGTCTCGGGATGGTCGACCAGCGCCTCGATCAGCTGCGCGGTGACATGCTCGCCCCTGGCCGGCACCGCGCGGGGATGCTCGGACAGGTCGGCGCCCGTCACGATCCAGGAGACCTGCGGCAGCGTGCCCGCCGCGATGTCGGCGCGGAACGCCTCGATCAGCTGCTGGCCGTCCGATCGGGTGCGGTCCGGCCCCTGCTTGTGCTCGCTCACCCAGGACCGGCCGCGCTTGTAGAAGGGCGAATCCCGGTCGCAGGGGCGGAAAGGGGGGAAGACCGACAGCAGGTTGTCGCCGAAATTGTCGTATTCCTGATAGACCTTCCAGTCGATGCCCGCCGCCTGCAGCCGCTCGGCATAGGTCGTCCAGCGATAGGCGGCGGGATCGAGCGGGTGATCCTCCGCCATGTCGGCGCTCGGCGTCTGGTCCTCGCCGTAATTCTGCATCATCGGATCGCCGCCGACCGTGCCGCCGCCATTGCAGCCGGTGAAGAGATGCAGGCGGTTGGGATAGGTCTGCGTCAGCGTCGAGCAGTGATAGGCGTCGCAGATGGTGAAGGCATCGGCCAGCGCATAGTAAAAGGGCAGGTCGCCCGGCCCGTAATGCAGCATCCGCTGCCTGAGCTCGGACGTATGGCCCCAGCGATCGTAGCGGCCGCCGTTCAGGATGGAGAGATTCTCCTGATGGCTCTGGTCCGCGCCCTCGACCGTGAAGGAGCGGGTGAGGCGGCTGTCGCCATGATAGGGCAATACGTGGCCGTCGGGATGCTCGTGGCTGGGCTGCCGCCACACCGTGGCGCCGCCGGGCAGACGCAGCGGGCGCGGATCGCCGAAGCCGCGCACCCCGTTCAACATGCCGAAATAATGATCGAAGGAGCGATTCTCCTGCATGTGGATGACGATATGCTCGACATCCATGATCGAGCCGGTGCCGCCCGCCGCCGGGATGGCCAGTGCGCGCCCGATTAGCCCGGTCGAGGCGGCCGCACCCGCCGCACCCGCCATCGCCATGAATCGCCGTCTGTCGACCGTCGCCATCGATCCCGTTCCTCGCTGCGTCCTTGCCCGGCGATTGTGTCACCGAGGCTTCACAAAGCTGGTATAGTCCAGATTCGCGACAAAATGGCGACAGGCTCGGGTCGCCCGGTCGACAGAAGGATCGTGATGGACATTATCGACGAGATTTTCAGCCTGTTCGCGCAATATGGCGATCGCGGCTATGGCGAGGACGTCAACCAGCGCGAGCATGCGCTGCAGGCGGCCCATTTCGCGCGGGAAGCCGGCGAGCCGGATATGCTGGTGGCGGCGGCCCTGCTCCACGACGTGGGGCAGTTCCTCAACGAGGCGGGCGAGGCCGCCGAGCGGGAGGGGCGCGATGCCCGGCATGAAATGGGCGGCGCCCATCTGCTGGCGCGCCATTTCCCCGAGGCGGTGGTCGCGCCGATCCGGCTCCATGTCGCCGCCAAGCGCTATCTGTGCGCGATCGATTCCGCGTACCACGATGGGCTGAGCACCGCCTCGCGGCTGAGCCTGCGCCTGCAGGGCGGGCCGTTTGCGCCGCCGGAGGCCGAGGACTTCATCCGCCAGCCGCATGCCCGCGAAGCCCTGCGGCTGCGGCGCTACGACGATATGGGCAAGCAGCGCGATCTCGCCGTCTTGGCGCTGGAGGCGTACCGGCCGCTGCTCGAAAGTGTTCGCTTGTAACGCTCGTGTCACGACAAACTGGTTCATACCAGTCTCGGGAGTGGCCAACTGATTCGGTCCCGACCGAATCGGGGCGGGACAGTGAAATGACAAATTTGGGTCCGCGCGGGTCACCGTGCGGAGAGGATGGCGTTTGGCCTGCAATCGATAGCCCGTCTGATCTTCGATCGATCGGGTCATAATTTCGTCTCTTGGGGAAGTTCAGGGGAGATTGATCATGTTTATCTCGGGCAGACATGCCGATATGCGAATTCTCATGGGAAGCGCCGCGCCGTTCGCGCTGGCGATCATGCTGGGCGCGGCGCAGCCGGCCCTGGCCGGCGATGCCCCGCAAACGGCGGTGACCGGCACCGCCGCGCCGGAAAGCCTGGCCGCCGCGCCGGAGGGGGCGATCGTCGTCACCGGCCAGCGGGCGAGCAACGAGGCGTCGATCGCCATCAAGAAGTCCGCGATCGGCGTGATCGACGTGCTGTCGGCCGACGATCTCGGCAAATTGCCGGATGCCAGCGTGGCGGACTCGCTGTCGCGCATTCCCGGCGTCAGCACGATCGTGAATCAGGATACGGGCGAGGGCCAGTACGTCACCATCCGTGGCCTGGCGGGCACCTACAACGCCTACACGATCAACGGCGTGCGCGTGGCGGAAACCGATCCCGCGAGCCGCGACGTCTCGCTCAACCTGCTGCCGCCGAACGGACTCGCGGCCGTCACCGTCGCCAAGACCCAGACGCCCGACATGGACGGCGACGCGATCGCCGGCGCGATCGACTTCCGCACGCCCAACGCCTTCGATTTCAAGAAGAACACCGTGCTGCGCCTGTATGGTGCGGGCGGCTTCAACGATCGCGCGCTGCAATCGCACGAGGCGGCGGGCGCGGCCCAGGCCCAGATCGATTTCGCCCACAAGTTCGCCGACGATCGCTTCGGCATCTACGTCTCGGCGGATTACGGCCTCTCGCACGGCAATGGCCAGGAGGTCGAGAATGACGGCGAGTGGGAACCCTATCACTGGAAGGCGAACAGCGACGAGCCGATCGACTACAATTCGCTGCAGCTCCCCGGCATCGATCTCGACTATCGCCGGCTGAAGCAGACCCGCATCGGCGGCAACTTCTCGTTCGATTATCATGGCGACCGCACGCAGCTCTATCTGCGCGGCCAATATGCCCAGCTCAAGCTGCGCGGCACCAACGACACGACCGAGTATAATGCGCAGGACGACACGCCGCGCCTGACGCAGGTCAATCCCAACGACACCTCGCTGCTCCAGCCGGACAAGGCTGTGAAGAGCGTCGATGCCAATGGCGTGCGGACCTACAATTATACTACGACGCAGATCGTCGACCAGAATCACGATGGCATCATCACCGACGAGGATGCCGTCGACAGTGGCTATTGGTCGCTCAACGGCCGCTCCGGCGTGTGGGACCCGCAGTCCTTCCTGTTCGGCCGCGAGGACGAGGTGATCGACAACAACCAGTATCTCGGCACGATCGATGCGGGCGGCCACAGCGATTTCGGCCGGCTGCATCTCGATTACGATGCCAGCCTCAGCATCGGCAAGCAGACCACGCCGGACGATTATTCGCTGGAATATGATGCCGAGTTCAACGCGCCGCTGACCTGGACCGAGGCCGATCCGCGCTTCCCGCAGCCCAACACCACGGCGGTGGCGAACAAGGTGCAATATGATCCGTCGCTGCTCAATCCCGACGGTGCGGAGCTGGAGAAGGGCTATCAGCGCGATACCCGCCTCGCGATCAAGCTCGATGCCCGCTACGATTTCGGCGGCGTGCTCGATTATGTGAAGTTCGGCGGCAAATACACCCGCTCGCACCGCCATTATGTCGACCAGACCCTGTTCGACGGCGACCTGCTGGCGCCCTACGACACCGATCTCGCCGACAGCGGCCTGCTCGACAAGACCGTGAACAGCACGCTGGGCGGGCGCTATTATTACGGCGCGATCTATTCGCGGGCGGCGATCATCAAGGCCATCGACGCCGCGATGAAGGCCGATCCCGATACCGATCCGGCGGACCTGTACGGCCAGGATCAATGGAGCACCGAGCAGATCTACGCCGGCTATGCGCTCGCCGACTTCAAGCTGGGCGACCTGACGGTCGTCGCCGGCGGCCGGTTCGAGCATCGCGACACGTTCAGCAAATTCTACGACAATAGCGAGAGCGACGACGACGACGCGACCATCCCGCTGCCGACGCTGGATCACACCAACCGCAATTATTCGGTGTTCCTGCCCAGCGTGACGGCGACCTACCGGCCGAACGAGAAAGCGGTCTATCGCGCGGCGGTGTGGACCGGCTATTCGGCCCCGGAATTCGCCTATCTTTCCGGTGCCGAGACGATCACCCGCGCAGCGAACGGCGATGTCCTCGCCATCTCGAAGGGCAATCCGGATCTCAAGCCGGCCAAGGCGCTCAACTTCGATGCGTCGGTGGAATATTATCCCGACAGTTCCAGCATGATCTCGCTGGCGGGTTACTACAAGCGCATCCAGCACTTCATCTTCACCAACGACGATTCCGTCTCCGCCGACACCAATTCGGGGACGATCGATATCTCGCAGCCGCAGAATGGCCGGACGGCGCATCTCTACGGCCTCGAATTCGCTGTCATCAAGTCGCTGCAGGGTCTGGCGCCGCCGTTCGACGGCTTCGGCCTGGAAGCCAATGTCACGGCCCAGCACAGCCGGGCCAACAGCGGCAATCCCGATTATCCGCATGCCATGCCGCTGGTCGATGCGCCGTCGCTGCTCTACAATCTGGCGATGACCTACCAGAAGTACGGTTTCGACGCGAAATTGTCCTATTCGTGGCGCGGCAAATATATCGAGCAGCTACGCGACAACGGCATCGCGAAGTGGGTCCAGCCCAACCGCAGCCTCGACTTCCACGTCCGCTACAATGCCAACGCGCATTTCGCGATCGACTTCGAGGCGAGCAACCTGCTCAACGACTGGAAATACTACACCACGCGCGGGCCGGACCCGTCCTACCAGAAGGATTATATGGAGCCGGGCCGCAACTTCATGTGGCGCGCCAGCTACGTGTTCTGACGACGCGACGCCCCTCGCGTCGATCGGGCGGGGTGCGGTCTCTCGCGAGGCCGCACCCTTTCGCCTTTTTGGGGGTGATTGCCCGGGGGACTCGCGCTCTCTTCTGTCGTCATCCCGGCGGAGGCCGCGATCCATTCGCGCAGCGCCCGCCGCATGGCCTGGACGCAGCGCCTGACCATCGTCGTTGGATGACAGGGGGCATCCCCCAATCCACCGCATCGCCCCACTTCGGCGGCGATGCGGGCTTGACCCGGCATAAGCCGCATCGGATGGTGGTCTGATCCAGAACGCCGGATCGACCGGCCGTCACCGGAGACCGCATGTCGTCGATCAGGGCCGCCGCGCAGGGGCCGCAATATCTCGCGCTCCGCGATCGCATCGCCGATCAGATCGAGGCGGGAGCCTTTGCCGAGGGCAAGCTGCCGTCCGAACGCCAGCTCCAGGGCGGCACCGGCGCCGCACGCGGCACGATCCGCGAGGCCCTGTTCCAGCTGGAGGCGGAAGGGCTGATCTACCGGCGCGATCGCAGCGGCTGGTACGTGTCGCCCTTGCCGATCACTTACGATCCGACGCGCTGGGCGGGCTTCATGTCCTACGTGTCCGAACAGGGCCGCGAGCCCGCGACCGAGACGCTCTCCACCGAAATCGCGATCGTGCCGCCGGCCACCGCCGACATCTTCGGCACCGCGCCCGAGGCGCCGTTGTTCGTCATCCACCGGCGGCGGCGGGTGGACGGGCGGCCCGTGCTGGTGGAACGCATCACGGTCGATCCCGCGCTCGCGCCGAACCTGCTGGACCATGATCTCAACGGGTCGCTCACCGGCATTCTGCGCACGCATTATGGCGTCACCGTCACGCGCAACCGGGTGGACATGCAGCCTTGCGCGCTGGTGCGCGAGGCGGCCGAGGCGCTGGGCGTCAAATCCGGCACGCCCGGCCTGCTGGTGGTGCGCACCAGCTTCGACAAGGCCGGGCGGGTCGTCGAATATGATCAGGAATATTGGCGGGCGGACGCGATCCGCATCCATGTCGATCTCAGGGTGAGGGGATAAAAAGTCCCTCCGGGAGGGGGAAAGAAAAGAGGTTTTCAGCGACGTAGGCGCGCCGATCCGCTCACGCCGCCGCCAGCACCGCCATCCGCCGGCCGCGATGGTGGAAGTAGAAGGCCGACGCCAGCGTCAGCACGCCGACCACAACCGCCGTCGCGTAGCAGCAGCCCATGAAAAAGGGCAGCCAGCGCATCCCCGGCTCCGCGACGCTGCGATAGAGGAGCAAGGCGACGCTGCCGCAATAGCCCGAGGCATCGGCGATGTAGATCAGGAAGCCGGCATTGCCCGCCTTGCCGATCGCCGCGATCATGCGATCGAACAGCATCGCGTTGAACGGCGTGTAGGAGAGATAGAGGCCGGCGCCGGTCAGGATCATCCAGGCGATCGGCCCGATCGCGCCGGCCTGGAAGGCGAGCGTCGCGAGGCCGAGCAGCACCGCGCCGACGATCACCACGCCGTGCATCACCAGCAGCGCGCGCATGTTGTCGCGGATCAGCATCAGCGCGCCGAGGCCGCCCAGCGCGATCGCCGCGACCGGGATCTCGCTGGCCGAGAAGACGGCGGCGACATGCGAATAACCGAGGCCGGCCCAGAGCTCGGCGGCGAAATTGTCGCGGAAGTCGCGGATCGCGGTGAGCAGCACGTAGCCGGCCACCAGCAGCACCAGCGCCAGCCCGTGCTCGCGCAGGAAGCTCCGGCGATCGGCGCCGTCCATCGGCACGCGCGGGGTGCGCTCGCGCTCGTCCTCGGCATTGGGGGGCGGCAGCTTCTCCAGCACCCAGACCGATCCGAACAGCAACGGGAAGAACAGCAGGCCCGTCGCCGCCGGCATCCAGAATTCGCCGACGCCGGCCGCCATCAGCAGGGTGGCGACGGTCTTCACCACGCCTGAGGAGAGGATGAAGCTGGCGCAGAGGATCGCGCCGAGCAGCTCCGAATTACGGCGCCCTTCGAGATAGCTGAAGACGAGCCCCCAGATCATGCCGAGCGGCAGGCCATTGAGGATCATGATCCCGGCGTTCCACGGCGCCGGCACGATCGCGAACAGGATCAATGCGATCCAGGAAAGCGCGATCAGCGTCAGGATCGCCTTGCCCCGGCCGCGCCGCCCGGCCTCGGCGATCACCCGCACGCCGATCAGCTTGGACGCCGCATAGCCGGCGACCTGGGCGATGATCGCCAGCGTCTTGTAGTCGATCCCGAGGAAGCCGGCATGGATGTCCGCGAATTCGGCCGCCGCGATCGGCTTGCGGAAGGCATACATGCAGAAATAGGCGCAGAAGCCCGCAATGGCGCCGAGCGTGGTGACGACGGACGATGGCCAGCGCGATGGCTGAGCCTCGCCGGGCAGGGACGATCCGGACATTTCCATGGAATTGGTCTGGACCAATTGTGTTGCAGATCGGTGGCAGTCTCGATCTTCCCGACCGGGAAGGGGCGCGCGCGGGAGGGACCGCAGCGCGAAGCTCTCGCGTCCCTTTCTTCCCCTCCTCCCCTTCAGCGCTATCCCTATCGCTCGCGAACAGGGTCGGGCCGTATCCCTCTTCGTCATCCCGGCGGAGGCCGGGATCCATTCGCACGGCGCCGGCGGTGTCGCGACGAGATCGCTGCCACGCTGTACCAGGACCATGATCGTTGCCCCGAATGGATCCTGACCTTCGTCAGGATGACGGACATGCATGCGCGTCTGCAATCCATACAAACGCCCTGTCAGGGGCAGACTGACCCCCGTTCGTCCTGAGCGAAGTCGAAGGACGGGCTGCCAGCGCCGCGTACGGGGCGGTCCTTCGACTTCGCCCGGGACGCAGGGCGAGGCGATCTTGACAATTATCACCCATTAGGTTATACGCTGCCCCGTCGCCCGCACCGCCGATCACGGTGCCGGGCGGCGGAAGCGGATGGCGGCGGGCTCGCGCGCCGTGCATCCAGCGGCCGGCGCGCCGGGCATCCCGGGGGATTCCCGCCAACCTGTCGTCCACCCGGCCAGCGCAGGCCCGTCATGCCCGTGCCGACGGCACG